>QXGG01242089.1_pt1 | contig 73052 bp, 67 predicted proteins | sample 1982491 | NCBI WGS metagenome assembly QXGG01 (sample SAMN09924614, study PRJNA488089) | Wastewater metagenome, whole genome shotgun sequencing project. | isolation source: South African research farm wastewater | place: South Africa: Irene, Agricultural Research Council, Animal Production...
GGGCAAGGCCAAGGGCCAGCGCGTCTTCATCCGCGCCGACCTGAACGTGCCGCAGGACGACGCCGGCCACATCACCGAAGACACCCGCATCCGCGCCAGCATCCCGGCCATCCAGATGGCGCTGGACGCCGGTGCAGCGGTCATGGTCACCAGCCACCTGGGCCGCCCCACCGAAGGCGAGTTCAAGCCCGAGGATTCGCTGCAGCCGGTGGCCACCCGCCTGGGCCAGCTGATGAACCGCAACATCCGCGTCGTCGCCAACTGGGTCGACGGCGACTTCTCGGTCGCCCCCGGCGAGGTGGTGCTGCTGGAAAACTGCCGCCTGAACGTGGGTGAGAAGAAGAACAAGCCCGAGCTGGCCGCCAAGCTGGGCAAGCTGTGCGACATCTTCGTGCACGACGCCTTCGGCACCGCGCACCGCGCCGAAGGCACGACCTACGGCATCGCCGAGACGGCGCCCATCGCCTGCGCCGGCCCGCTGCTGGCGGCCGAGATGGACGCGATCTCCAAAGCCCTGGCCAACCCGAAGCGCCCGCTGGTCGCCATCGTCGCCGGCTCCAAGGTCTCGACCAAGCTGACCATCCTGCAGGCCCTGGCCAAGAACGTCGACGGCCTGATCGTCGGTGGTGGCATCGCCAACACCTTCATGCTCGCCGCGGGCCTGAAGATCGGCAAGAGCCTGGCCGAGCCGGACCTGCTGGGCGAGGCCACGGCCGTGATCGCGGCCATGAAGGCGCGCGGTGCCGAGGTGCCGATCCCCGAGGACGTGGTCTGCGCCAAGGCCTTTGCCGCCGACGCGCCCGCGACGGTGAAAGCCGCCACCGAGGTGGCCGACGACGACCTGATTCTGGACATCGGCCCCAAGACGGCGGCCAAGCTGGCCGAGAAGCTCAAGCAGGCCGGCACCATCGTCTGGAACGGCCCGGTGGGCGTGTTCGAGTTCGCGGCCTTCGAGAACGGCACCAAGGTGATCGCGCAGGCGATTGCCGAGTCCAGCGCCTTCAGCATCGCCGGCGGTGGCGACACGCTGGCGGCGATTGCCAAGTACGGCATCGAGAAGGACGTGGGCTACATCTCCACCGGCGGCGGCGCCTTCCTGGAAGTGCTGGAAGGCAAGACGCTGCCGGCGTTTGAAGTGCTCGCGCGCCGCGCGGCCTGACCGGCTCAGTCGGCGGCCATGTTCAGGCGCAGGCCGGTCTGACGCACCACGTCCTGCCAGCGCTCGCCCTCGGCGAGCAGCAGGTCGTGCAACTCGCCCGGCGTCGAGGTCTGCACCTGGGCGCCTTCGGCCTGCATGCGGGCCGCCACCTCCGGGTCGCGCAGCACCGTGTTGAGCGCGGTGTTGAGCTGGCGCGTGACGCTGTGCGGCGTCTTGGCCGGCGCGAACAGCGCGTACCACTGGGTCATGGCCACACCCGGCACCCCGGCTTCCGACAGCGTCGGCACATCGGGGCAGGCCGCCAGCCGCTCGGTGCCCGCCACCGCCAGGGCCTTCAGCCGCTTGCTGCGCAGGTAGGGCAGGGCCGTGAACAGGCTCGGGAACATCAGCTGCACCAGGCCGTTGGCCACATCCGCGATCGCCGGCCCGGCGCCTGAGAAGTCGGCGCGGGTCAGTCGCGTGCCGGTCTGCAGCTGGAACAGCTCGGCCGCCAGGTGCGGCACCGTGCCTTCGCCGGCCGAGGCGTAGGCCATGGGCGCCGGCGCGTCGCGCAGCAGCCGCACCAGCGAGGCCACATCGTCCACCGGCAGCGCCGCCGGCACCACCAGCAGCGTGGGCGAATAGCCGATCAGACCCACCGGCGAAAAGTCCGCCACCGGGTCGTAGCGCAGCTTCTGCAACGCGGGGTTGATGCCGTGGGTGGCGATGTAGCCGAACATCAGGGTGTGGCCGTCGGGTTCGGCGGCGGCCACGTATTCGGCGGCGATGCTGCCGTTGGCGCCCGCCCGGTTGTCCACCACCAGCGGCTGGCCCAGCAGGGGGCCCAGCTTGCGCGTGAGCGTGCGCGCCATGGTGTCGTTGCCGCCGCCCGCGCTGGTCGGCACGATGATGTGCAGCTCGTGCTGCGGAAAGTTGCGCACCGCGCTGGACGCCGACGGCGCCACGCTGCCGGGCACCGCCGCCGCGGGCGGGAACACATAGCCCGGCAGGTGCAGCATGCCCTGCATGATCTTGCGCGCGGTGCGCACCAGGGCGGCGCTCCTGACCTCGATGGCCTCGCCTTCGCCCTCGATGTCCACCGCCACATCGATCTGGCCGGCCGGGTGCAGCACCACCAGCGCATGGCGGCCCGCCTGGCGCGCGATGCCGCTGGCCACCGTGCCCGGCAGGGCAAACGCCGTGGCCACGCCGATGGCGCCGGTGACCGCGTGCGAGGCGTGGCACTTGTGCGGCGTAAAGTAGCGCGAGGTGATGCTCTCCAGCGTGTCGCCCGCGCTCACCAGCACCGGCTTGGGCACCACGCTGTTGGACACGTCGCCCAGGCCCATGCGCCGGCCGGCCTCCAGCCGCAGGGCCTCGATGCGTTCCAGCAAGGCTTTGTTGGCGTCCAGCTCGGCCGGGCGTTCGCGGCCGGTGAGACCCAGATCGAAGGCGCGCAGGATCATCAGCGGCATGGCCGCGTCGATGCAGGTCACCTCCAGGCCGTCGATCAGGTCGATGCGCTGGCCGGTGGGGAAGACCTGGCCGGTGACCGCGCCCCATGCGTCGAGGAAGTTCAGCAGGATGGGCGCCGCGGTGCCGGCCACGCCGTCGATGCGCGCGTCGCCGTCGTAGCTCACCTTGCCGCCCGGCGTGCGCACCGTGGCCTCGATCTGCGAGCCGGTGTTGACGTTGTGGATGCGGACCGTGGTGCTGCCGTCCTGCGCAGGAATCAGTCCCTGCTCGATGGCGAAGGGCGCCACGCCCGAGAGCATGTTGCCGCAGTTGGGCCGCGTGTCCACCGAGCGGTGGCCGACGCCGACCTGGGCGAACAGGTAGTCGAGGTCACAGCCCGGCACGCTGGAGCGCGAGACGATGGCGACCTTGCTGTTGAGCGTGCTGCCACCGCCCAGGCCGTCAAGCTGCAGCGGGTCGGAGGCACCGATGGCGCCGATCAGCGCCTGGTCGCGCGCCTCGTCGCCTTCGGGCAGCCAGTCGCGCAGGAAGAACGGCCCGCGCGAGGTGCCGGCGCGCATCAGCACGCAGGGGATGGAGAGGGCCATGGTGTGCTCAGTCCGCCGTGATCTTGGCCTTGACGACCACGTTCTTCCACTTGGCCAGCTCGGTCTTCACCAGGCCGCCGAGCTGCTCGGGCGTGCTGGTCTCGACATCGGCGCCGTGGTCTTCCATGCGCTTGATGACTTCCTTGTCGGCCAGCACCTCGTTGATGGACTTGTTGAGCTTGGCCACCACGTCCTTCGGCGTTTTGGCGGGCGCGAAGACTGCGTACCACTGCTGCACCTCGACGCCGTCGACACCGGCTTCCTTCATGGTCGGCACGTCGGGCAGCAGGGGCGAGCGCTTCGGACCGGCGATGGCCAGCGCCTTGAGCTTGCCGCCCTTGACGTGCGGCAGGGCCGAGAACAGGCTGGGGAACATGAACTGCGTCTGGCCGCCCAGGGTGTCGTTGATGGCGGGCGACGAGCCCTTGTAGGGCACGCCGATCATCTCGACGCCCGCGTTGAGCTTGAACAGCTCGCCCGCAAAGTGCGGCGCGGTGCCGTTGCCGGCGGTGGCGTAGACGTAGCGCTCGGGTTTGGCCTTGAGCTGGGCCACCAGGTCCTTCACATCCTTCACGCCCACGGCGGCGTTGGCCACCATCAGCGTGCCCGAGTAGCCCACCATGGCCACCGGCTCGAAGTCGGTCACCGGGTCGTAGCGCAGCTTCTGCAGCGCCGGGTTCATGGCGTGGGTGGCGATGTAGCCCAGCATCAGCGTGTGGCCGTCGGGCGCGGCGCGGGCCACGAACTCGCTGGCGATGGCGCCGTTGGCGCCGGCCTTGTTCTCCACGATCACGCTCTGGCCCAGCATGGGTGCCAGCTTCTGCGCGATGGTGCGGGCCATCAGGTCGTTGCCACCGCCGGCCGCGGTGGGCACGACGATGGTGACGTTCTTGCTGGGGAAACCCTGGGCGGCGCTGGTGAGGGCGGTGAGGGCGAGGGCGATGGCGGTGAGGGTGGACTTCATGGATTTGTCTCCGGTGTTGGGGAAAGTGGGCGAATGATCCGTCGCCCGGAGATGTCTGTGAATTGCATAGTTGGGATCGATTGATCCACAATGTGCATCAATCAGAAACCCCGTGTCCAGCACCTCTCATGTCCGCCCATTTCGATCTCAACGACCTCATGGCGTTCCGCGCGGTGGCCGAACTCGGCAACTTCCGCAAGGCGGCCGAATCGGTCCACATCTCGCAGCCGGCCTTCAGCCGCCGCATCGACAAGCTGGAGCAGGCGCTGGGTGTGCGCCTGCTGGAGCGCAGCACGCGGCGCGTCAGCCTGACGGTGGTGGGGCGCGACTTCGACCGCCAGCTGCGCCAGATCCTCGACGCGCTGGACACCACGCTGCTGGGCATCCGCGGCGTGGCTGCCACGCGCATGGGCGAGGTCACCATCGCGGCTGTACCCTCGGCGGTGAACTACTTTCTCTCCAGCGTGATCGCGCGCTACCACGAGCGCTACCCGCGGGTGCGCGTGAAGATCATCGACGAGAGCGCCAACACGGTGCTGCTGGCGGTGGCGCGCGGCGAGGCCGACTTCGGCCTGAACTTCGTCGGCTCGCAGGAGGGCGATGTGGAGTTCAAGCCGCTGGTGGAGGAGCAGTTCGTGGCGGCCTGCCGGCGCGACCACCCGCTGGCGAAGAAGCGACAGGTGCGCTGGGCCGAGCTGGCGCAGTACGACTACATCGCGGCCGACAAGGTCTCGGGCAACCGCCTGCTGCTGGACCAGGCGCTGGCCGGCATGGCCGAGCAGCCGCACAGCCTGTACGAGACGCGGCACGGCACGACCATGATCGGCCTGGTGGAGGCGGGGCTGGGCGTGGCGGTGGTGCCCTCGATGGCCATGCCCGCCAAGGACCACCCGCTGCTGGCCAGCGTGCCGCTGGTGGACCCGGTGGTCAAGCGCATGGTGGGCCTGATCAAGCGCCGCTCGACCGTGCTCACACCGGCGGCGCAGGAGTTCTACAACCTCTGCGCCGAGATGCAGACCGGCCAGCGCCGCCGGCGCGCGCGCAAGGCCGCGGCCTGACACGGCCGGCGGTGGCTCAGGGCCTGCGGAGTTTCAGGGCTTGCGCGTCGGAATGCGCAGCACCACCCAGGCGCCCACCGCGCCCAGCACCACCAGCACCACCTGTGCGATCCAGCGGTGGCGGAAGCTCCAGATCGAGAAGCTCACCATCACCAGCATCGAGACCACGGCGATGGTCTTGGTGCGCCGCGTGAGGCTGCGGTTGGCCTCCCAGTCGCGCAGCATCGGGCCGGTGAGCCGGTGGTTGAGCAGCCAGGCGTGCAACCGCGGCGAGGCTTTCGCATAGCAGGCCGCGGCCAGCAGGATGAAGGGCGTGGTGGGCAGGCCGGGCAGCACCACGCCGATCAGGCCCAGCACCAGCGACACCGAGCCGGCGACCCAGAGCAGGCCGCGCACCAGGCGAGAGTGGTGGACCGGCGCCGCGCCCTGGTCGCCTTGGCTCATGAGGCGAACAGGCCCAGCGGGTGGTGTGCCACGGCGATGCTGGCCATGAAGCCGACCACGGCCAGCGCGGCGACAAAACAGAGCGCCTTGGCGCCGCGCGTGGGGGCGCGCTTGAGCGCCAGCGTGCCGAGCACGATGTAGACGATCAGCAGCACCAGCTTGGCCAGCAGCCAGTGGTTCTGCGTGGGGTTGAGCTGCAGCAGCCACCACAGCGTGCCGCCGGCCAGCAGCAGCAGCGAGTCGATGACCGGTGCCAGGCCGCGCGCCCAGCCGGTCATGGGCCAGGCCTGCCCCGCCAGCACGCCCAGACCGCGCACGGTGAACAGCGCGACGCTGAGCGTCACCAGGGTGATGTGCAGAGACCGCACCGTGGGGTAGAGAGCGGCGATCAGTTCGGGCGAGGGCATGGTCCGCGCATCATAGGCGGCTGCAGCGGCGGAGCGTGGTTGCGTCAGTTCAGGAAGGGGTAATCGGTGTACCCCTCGGCGCCACCACCGTAGAAGGTCATCTTGTCGGGTTTGTTGAACGGACCGCCGGCCTTCAGGCGCGCCACCAGGTCGGGGTTGGCAATGTAGGGGCGACCGAAGGCCACCAGGTCGGCGCCGTCGGCCAGGGCCTGCTGGGCCAGCGCCAGGTCGTAGCCGTTGTTGACCATCCAGGCGCCGCTGCCGCCGGCCGCGCGGTAGGCGGCCTTGAACGCGGCGTAGTCGAAGGGCCGGTCGGCCAGCTCGCGGGGGCCGCCGGTGGCGCCTTCGATCACGTGCACATAGGCCAGGCCCATCGGCCCGAGTGCGCGCGCCACGTGGTCGAACAGCGGCTGCGGGTCGGCGTCGACGATGTCGTTGGCCGGCGTCACGGGCGAGAGGCGGATGCCGGTGCGGCCGCCGCCGATGGCCTCCGTCACGGCCGCCACCACCTCCAGCAGCAGGCGCGCGCGGTTCTCGATGGAGCCGCCGTAGGCGTCGGTGCGCTGGTTGGCACCGGTCTTGAGGAACTGGTCGAGCAGGTAGCCGTTGGCGGCGTGGATCTCGACACCGTCGAAGCCCGCTTCAATGGCGGCCTGCGCAGCGCGGCGGTAGTCGTCCACGATGCCCGGCAGCTCGTCCAGTTGCAGCGCGCGCGGCGCCGAGGTGTCGACGAAGGTCGGCACGCCGTCCTTGAGCAGTACGGTCTTGGTCTTGGCCGTCACAGCCGAGGGCGCGACGGGTGCGCCGCCGCCGGGCTGCAGCTCGTTGTGCGAAACGCGGCCCACGTGCCAGAGCTGGGTCACGATCTTGCCGCCGGCCGCGTGCACGGCGCTCGTCACGGCCTGCCAGCCCGCGATCTGCTCGGGCGCGTACAGGCCGGGCACGTCGGCGTAGCCCTGGCCCTGGTGGCTGATGGCGGTGGCTTCGGTGACCAGCAGGCCGGCGCTGGCGCGCTGGGTGTAGTAGGTCGCCATCAGCGGGGTGGGCACGGCGTTCGGCGCGCGGTTGCGCGTGAGCGGGGCCATGACGATGCGGTTGGCGAGCTGCAGGTCGCCGGCGGTGGTGGGGTCAAAGAGGGTGGTCATGTGAACAACGGTGTGTGAGACGGACAAACGGCGCACAGCCTAGCGCGGGCCGGCAGGGGGACTGGTCCGGCAGGCGACAAATCCCTTCGGTGCCCCGGCCATCGCGCCGGCGACCGCACACCGCGCACGACAGGCGGACAATCCCGCGCATGAAACCTCTGCATTCCATCCGCCTGTCCATGCTCGACCTGGTCGCCGTGCGCGAAGGCGGCACCGTGGCCGACGCGCTGGCCATCGCGCTGCGCACCGCACAGCACGTCGAGCGCCTGGGCTTCACCCGCTACTGGCTGGCCGAGCACCACAACATGAGCGGCATCGCCAGCTCGGCCACCGCCGTGCTGGTGGGCCACATCGCGGGCGGCACGCAGACCATCCGCGTCGGCTCGGGCGGCGTGATGCTGCCCAACCACGCACCGCTGGTGGTGGCCGAGGCCTTCGGCACCCTGGCCGAGCTGCACCCCGGCCGCATCGACCTGGGCCTGGGCCGTGCGCCCGGCACCGACCCGCTGACCATGCGCGCGCTGCGCCGCGACCGCGTCGAGACCGAAGAAGACTTCCCGCGCGACGTGGCCGAGCTGCAGCGCCTGCTGGACGACCCGCAGCCCGGCCAGCGCCTGATCGCCATGCCCGGCGCCGGCACCAAGGTGCCGGTCTGGCTGCTGGGGTCGAGTCTGTTCTCGGCCCAGCTCGCGGCCGAGCGCGGCCTGCCCTACGCCTTTGCCTCGCACTTCGCGCCGCGCTACCTGCTGCAGGCGCTGCAGATGTACCGGCAGAACTTCAAGCCGTCGAAGACGCTGGACAAGCCCTATGCCGTGGTCGGCGTGCCGCTGATCGCCGCCCCCACCGACGACGAGGCGGAATACCTGGCCAGCAGCACCTACCAGCGTGTGCTGGGCATCCTCACCGGCCGGCGCGGCCAGCTGCCGGCGCCGGTGCACGGTTTCATGGAGCGGCTGGACACGCAGGCGCGCGCGGCCATCGCCGACTTCCTGGCCTGCGCTGTGGTGGGCGGGCCGGAGGCGGTGCGCGCCGGCCTGCAGCAGCTGGCCGACGCCACCCAGGCCGACGAGTTCATGCTGGTGAGCGACGTGTTCGACCCCGCGCTGCGGCTGCGCTCGCTGGACATCGCGGCCGAGGCGATGGGGCTCAGTGAGCCGGTGGTGCCGGCGGCAACGATCCCCTGAGCCATTCGCGCGGCGAGTGCCCGGTCTTGGCGGCGAAGGCGCGGCTCAGGGCCGAGGGGTTGGCGTAGCCCAGCTCGCTCGCCAGCTGCTTGATGGAGCTGCCCCGCGCCAGGCCCGTCTGGGCCAGCCCGATGCGCCAGTCGCTCAGGTAGTCCGCCGGGGTCTGGCCCACCAGCTGCCGGAACTGGCTGGTGAAGCTGGTGCGCGACATGCCGGCCACCACCGCCAGCTGCTCCACGCTCCAGGGCTCGCCGGGCGCGTCGTGCATGGCCACGATGGCCCGCGCCAGCCGCGGGTCCGACAGGCCCGTGACCAGACCGGGCGGTACGCCGGCCTCGCGCGGGTGGTCGAGCAGCCAGCGCAGCGTCTGGATCAGCACCACCTCGAACAGCCGGTCGGCCAGCAGGCGGTGGCCGCAGCGCACACGGGCGGTCTCGGCGAACAGCAGCTCCAGCGAAGCCCCCAGCCCCTCGACCTCGTCCAGCGACAGCACGATGGCGCCGGGCAGGGTGCGCACCAGCGGGTGGGCCGGACCGCCCTCGAACCACAGCTGCGCACAGGTGAAGTCGGCGCCTTCGATGGGCGGGTTGTGGAAGTGGTGGGCGATGGCGCGCGGGTAGAACAGCAGCGCGGGCGCGCTCAGGTGCAGGCGCAGCGGCACAGCCTGCCGCGGCGGGTGCGTGACATCGAGCGTGCCCCGGCGCAGCAGGTGCAGGTAGCCCATGCCCGGCGGCGGCGTGAAGCTCTGCACCCCGCAGAGCGTGCCGGTGAACGACAGCTCGGCGCGCACGGGAAAGCGCTCCAGCAGGCCGGACAGGCGGTCGATGGGCGGGGGCGGGACGGTCATGCCAGGGCTTGGACGAAAGGGTATGAATTCTGTACGAAATGATCCCATCTGAACAGGTTGCAACCCGACACTGGGTGTCACGGATCGCCGCCCGGTGGTCCGCCCTCCATCCCCAACCCAGGAGTTCTCCATGCGTTCTGTCCGTCTGCCCACCCCCCTGAACACCGCCCTGCTGGCGGCCGCCCTCGCCGCCGCCGGCCCGGCCCTGGCCGACCGCGGCCACGACCACACCGGCGGCATCGCGACCGCGCCGGCCAAAGCGGTCCACGCGCCCTTCGACGTGGTGCACACCCGCATCACCACCGAGGACAACGCCCTGGTGTTCCACATGCAGGTCTCGGGCAAGGCCGGGCGCACGCGGCCCACGAAGTCGGGCCAGCTGGCCGGCAGCAAGGTGTTCTCCTACGTCTGGCCCACCAGCCTGGACCCGGCCGAGGTCGGCTTCGAGCCCAAGACCGGCATCCTGGCCTTTGCCGTCACCGCCCACCCCGACTTCGACGACACGCCGCTGTTCGACGAGAACGGCGACGGCCACCTGAAGAACGACGGCGGCGTGTGGCACTCGCACTGGGTGGTGCTGCAGCCCGACGAGGCCTGCGGCAAGGGCGCGCTCAAGGTGGTCGACATTCCCGAAGGCGGCCGGCCGCGCCTGCCCAAGACCTGGCCGGGGTTGCCGCTGCTGATCGACAGTCCCGGCTGGAGCCCGTCTTTCAAAGGCGGCAGCGTGAACGTGCGCGTGCCCTTCGACAACGTGTCGGCGCTGCAGGCAACGAAATTCGACGGTGTCACCGCGGCCCTGCGCGTGAACGCCAGCGTGCACGCCCCGCTGCTGTGCGTGGCCCAGGTGTTCAAGGTGGCCTCGGGCGACCTGTCGCTGCCGGGCCAGGTGGACCGCTGAGCACCTGCGCGGCTACAGCCTCGGTGGTGTCCGCATCTGCTCCGGCGTCGTGAAGTAGGCCGACAGCGAGCCCAGCCGCTCGCGCGCCTGCGCGAACTCGTGCCGCGCCACGCTGCGCAGGTGCACCTCGTCCGGGCCGTCGAGCAGGTGCAGCGCGCGGCCCCAGGTCCAGAACTGCGCCAGCGGCGTGTCGGGTGAGAGGCCCATGGCGCCGAAGACCTGCATCGCGCGGTCCACCACGCGGGTCTGCAGCCCGGCGGCCACCACCTTGATGGCCGCGACCTGCGCACGCACGGCGGCCGGCTCGGCCTGTTCGGGGTGGTCCAGCAGCCAGGCGCAGCGCAGCACCAGCAGGCGCGCCTGGTCGATCTCGATGCGCGAGTGCGCAATCCACTCCTGCACGTTGGCGTAGTCGGCCAGGTGGTGGCCGAAGCTGCGCCGCTCCAGCGCGCGCTCGGTGGCCAGCGCCAGGGCCAGCTCGCACTGGCCGATGGTGCGCATGCAGTGGTGCACCCGGCCGGGGCCGAGCCGCGCCTGCGCCATCGCGAAGCCGTGGCCCCAGTCGCCCAGCAGGTGCTCGGCCGGCACGCGCACGCCGCGCAGCACGATTTCGCAATGTCCCTCGGGCGCGTGGTGATGCACCACCGGGATGTTGCGCACCACCTCCAGCCCCGGCGTGCCCATGGGCACCAGCACCATGCTGTGCTGGTGGTGGGCATCCTCACTGGCGTCGTCGTCCCCGTCGGCGTTGCGCGCCATCACGATCAGCAGCCGGCAGGCCGGGTGCGCCACGCCGGTGATGAACCACTTGCGGCCGCTGAGCACGAGGTCATTGCCCTCGCGCCGCACCGTGGTCTGCAGGTTGGTCGGGTCGGACGAGGCCACGTCGGGCTCGGACATCGCAAACGCCGAGCGGATCTCGCCGTGCAGCAGCGGGATCAGCCAGTGTTCGCGCTGCGACGGGGTGGCGAAGCGGTGCAGCAGTTCCATGTTGCCGGTGTCGGGCGCGCTGCAGTTGAACACCTCGGCCGCCCAGCTCAGCTTGCCCATGGCCTCGGCCAGCGGCGCGTAGTCGAGGTTGGCCAGGCGCGTGCCCGGCTCGTCGGCGCGCAGGCCGGGCAGGAACAGGTTCCACAGCCCTTCCTCTTTCGCCAGCGTCTTGAGGTCTTCCAGGAAGGGCGGCGGGTACTGCCCGTCCTGCACCGCCTGGTGCCAGGCCGCGTTGTGCGGCAACACATAGGTCAGCAGGAACTGGTCCAGTTGGCGCAGCAGCGCCTGTGCGCGGGGGCTGTGTTCGAAGTCCATGGCGGGATTGTTCGCCCGGGTTCGGGGCGCCGTCCGCACCTGGGCGACACACCGGCCCCGGTCGGTCACGGGCTTGATGCAGGTCAAGCCGTTTCGGAGCGGAAAAAGGTGCTGGCGATGGCCTTCTGATGCAGCCGACCTTGCGGCAAATCAAACTACCTATGGTGTGCGGCGGGTACCTTAGACACCATAGGTAGTGTCCAAGGAGGATTTGCATGAACGATTCGATGGTGTCCGGCTGGCCGCGCGAGGTGCTCAAGCGCTCGGGGCTTCGGGAGGCTTTCAACGCCGACAAGATCCGCTCCGCGCTGGCGCGCGCGGGGCAGGCCAGCGGGGAATTCGACGGGGCCGAGGCGCAGCTGTTGTGCGCGCAGGTGGTCAAGGTGCTGGGCCACCGCTTCAACGGCGCGGCGCCGACCATCGAGCAGATCCAGGACGTGGTCGAGCAGACCCTGATCGCGGCCAACCACCTGCGCACGGCGCGCGGCTACATCGTCTACCGCGAGCAGCACGCCCAGCTGCGCAGCGACCGCCAGACCCTGGTGGACGTCGAGGCCTCGATCAACGAGTACCTCACGCGCGCCGACTGGCGCGTCAACGCCAACGCCAACCAGGGCTATTCGCTGGGCGGCCTGATCCTCAACGTGGCCGGCAAGGTCACGGCCAACTACTGGCTCTCGCACGTCTACACGCCCGAGATCGGCGCGGCTCACCGCGACGGCGACATCCACATCCACGACCTCGACATGCTCAGCGGCTACTGCGCGGGCTGGTCGCTGCGCACCCTGCTCAACGAGGGTCTCAACGGGGTGCCGGGCAAGGTGGAGTCGGGTCCGCCGAAGCACCTCTCGTCGGCGGTCGGGCAGATCGTCAACTTCCTGGGCACGCTGCAGAACGAGTGGGCGGGCGCGCAGGCCTTCTCCTCCTTCGACACCTACCTGGCGCCCTACGTGCGACAGGACCGCATGGGCTACGCGGCCGTGCGTCAGTGCATCCAGGAGCTGGTCTACAACCTCAACGTGCCCTCGCGCTGGGGCACACAGACGCCGTTCACCAACCTCACCTTCGACTGGGTCTGCCCCGAAGACCTGCGCGAACAGGTGCCCGTGATCGCCGGTGTGGAAATGCCGTTCTGCTACGGCGAGCTGCAGGCCGAGATGGACCTGATCAACCGCGCCTACATCGACGTCATGACCACGGGCGACGCCAAGGGCCGCGTGTTCACCTTCCCCATTCCCACCTACAACATCACGCCCGACTTCCCCTGGGAGAGCGAGAACGCGCGGCGCCTGTTCGACATGACGGCCAAGTACGGCCTGCCGTACTTCCAGAACTTCATCAACTCCGAGCTGCAGCCGAACATGGTGCGCTCCATGTGCTGCCGCCTGCAGCTGGATTTGCGCGAACTGCTCAAGCGCGGCAACGGCCTGTTCGGCAGCGCCGAGCAGACCGGCAGCCTGGGCGTGGTCACGGTGAACTGCGCGCGCCTGGGCCACCGGCACGCGGGCGACGAAGCCGGCCTGCTGGCCGCGCTGGACCGCCTGCTGGAGCTGGGCAAGCAGAGCCTGGAGACCAAGCGCAAGCTGATCCAGCGCCTCATGGACCAGGGCCTGTTCCCCTACACCAGGCGCTACCTGGGCACGCTGCGCAACCACTTCAGCACCCTGGGCGTGAACGGCATCAACGAGCTGGTGCGCAACTTCAGCGGCGACGCGCACGACATCACCACCGACGAGGGCCACGCCTTCGCGCTGCGCTTTCTCGACCACGTGCGTGCGCGCATCGTCGCGTTCCAGGAAGAGACTGGCCACCTCTACAACCTCGAGGCCACCCCGGCCGAGGGCACCACCTACCGCTTCGCGCGCGAAGACCGCAAGCGCTGGCCCGGCATCCTGCAGGCCGGCACACCCGAACAGCCCTACTACACCAACTCGTCGCAGCTGCCGGTGGGCTTCACCGACGACCCGTTCGAGGCGCTGGAGCGCCAGGCCCCGCTGCAGCGCCAGTACACCGGCGGCACCGTGCTGCACCTGTACATGGGCGAGCGCCTGAGCAGCGGCGACGCCTGCCGCGCCCTGGTGCAGCGGGCGCTGACGAACTTCCGCCTGCCCTACATCACCGTCACGCCCACCTTCTCCATCTGTCCCACCCACGGCTACCTGGCCGGCGAACACCCGTTCTGCCCGAAATGCGACGCCGAGAAACTGGCCGCCAAACGCCAGCTGCAGGCGGCCTGACACACCGTCTTCCTACCACCCCACAAGGAAACCACCATGAACGCATCCACACCCGCCACCGTCCCCGCCCATGCCCAGGACGTCGCCCTGCGCGACGACGAGCGCCAGCCCTGCGAGGTCTGGACCCGCGTCATGGGCTACCACCGTCCGGTGAGCAGCTTCAACCGGGGCAAGCAGGGTGAACACGTCGAGCGGCGCTTCTTTGCCGAACCCGGCCGTGCCGCCTGAGGCGTCGAGTGCGGCGCGGCGCGGGGCCGACGCCCTGCGCATCGGCGGGCTGACGCGGCTGACCGGGATCGACTTCCCCGGCCGGCTGGCGGCCGTGGTGTTCCTGCAGGGCTGTCCGTGGCGCTGCGTGTACTGCCACAACCCGGCCCTGCTGGACGCGGCGGTGCCCGGTGCCCTGTCCTGGCCGGCGGTGCGGGCCTTCCTGCAGCAGCGCCGCGGGCTGCTCGACGGCGTGGTCTTCTCGGGCGGCGAGCCGACCCTTCAGGCGGCGCTGGTGCCCGCCCTGGCCGAGGCGCGGGCCATGGGCCACGCCACCGGTCTGCACACCGGCGGCATGTACCCGCAGCGCCTGGCGCAGGCGCTGGCGCACCTGGACTGGGTGGGGCTGGACGTCAAGGCGCCCCGGCACCTGCACGACACCGTCACCGGCGCGCGCGGGGGTGCCGGGCGCGCCGCGCGCAGCCTGCGCCTGCTGCTGGACAGCGGCGTGGCCCTGGAGTGCCGCACCACCTGGCACGCCGGCCTTTTCGGGCGCGACGAGCTGTTCCGCCTGGCCGATGAGCTGGCCGCACAGTCGGTGCGCCACTGGGTGCTGCAGACCTGCCGCGGCCCGGCGTCCTCGCGGGACGTGCTGGACGCTTCAGACCAGGCGGCGCTGGCTTTGCGCTTCGAGCGCTTCGAGTGCCGCTGAGCGCATGCCGCAGGTGGTCACGCACGCGAGCGCAGCTGGCGCCTCATTTCCGCTCGCTGCTGCGCCTGGCGCATGCCCAGTGCAGCTGGGTCTCCACCAGTCAGAAAGGAGGCCAGCGCCGGTGCGGAGGGAAAGCGGTAGATGTCGACGACCTGCACATCCCTCCCCAGCAGGGGGCGCAGATGCTGTGCAAGTTCCAGCGCCTTGAGCGAGTTGCACCCGAGCTCGAAGAAGTTGCCGCTTCTGTCCAGCTCTCCGGCGCCAAGCACGTGCACAAGTGCCTTGGTGATGACGGCTTCGATGTGGGCGCTGCCCGCGCCGGCGATGCTTGATGACGGATCGTCTGGAAAGTCCGGCTGCAAGCCATGGGCTTCCATCGAACCGGACGGCGCGTGGTGAGGTGTGGCGCTCAGAACCTGGGCGGCCACGCCCATGGCCGTCGCTCCTTCCGGCACGTCGGTGTAGACCATGCAGTTGGCTCCGATCGTCGCTCCGGCGCCGATGCGCAAGTCGGGCAGGATGCTGGCGTTGGAGCCCACGTACGCCCGGTCCCCGAGCGTCACCCGGGCATTGATCACGGCGTTGGGCGCAACCACGCAGCCTCGGCCGATGCGGGCGCCGTGACCGGCCACCGCTCCGATCAGCAGTACGGACGCTGGTCCGATGCGGGCTTCGGCACCAACGGACGCATGCGGGTAGATGGTCACGTCCGATGCCACCTCTGCTCCGAACAGGTCGACACCGGGATGGATCAGCGAGGTGAACGGAATGCCGTACTGCCCGATTTTTTCCTGTGCCCGGGCGCGCCCATCGGTGGTGCGGGTGACCAGGTTCACGACCTCGGAGCAGTTGGCATCCACACCGGCCAGATGGCTGATCGGTCCTGCGACCTCCAGGCCGAGACGCGTCGTGCCGTGCTTGGACGGGTCGTCGTCGAGCAGCACGATCCTCTGCCAGCGCGGAGATGCGCGGTTGACGGTCAGTGCCAGACGGATGCCCTCGCCATTGCCCACGCCACAAAGAAAGAGAGCGTCTTTCATGGCGCTCTCACGTGCGCGAGCAGACGGGCTCAAGGGGGACCGTCCCGGACTCCGGCCGCACGCGCTCGGCGGCGCCCGTCATCCAGTCCGTGCAGGTCTTGCAGCGCTCGGGCAGGGCGTCAAAACTGCGTGCCAGATGAAGATCCCGGTAGCCACCCAGGCGGGCCCAGAGATCGCTCAGAGACGCGTGCCACGCGTTGCCTTCGCCTTCCTCGCCCTCGGTGTCGCCCGGGCAGCGCGGAATCCGTCCATCCCAGAAGACATGCATCATCGTGATCGCCCATGGGCAGGGGATCCGGTTTTCAGGCGTGATGGCCAGGCCCGTATCGAACTTGCCGCCCCAGCTGAGCTGACGGCGGACCTTGACGACCGCATTGCGCTCCAGCCAGTGCGCCTTGTATGCATCGACTTCAGACGCGTTGTCGTCCATCACGATGAACTGCGTCTGGATCGCGACCGGCAGACCGCGCGCATCGCGGCGGGCCAGCAACCGCTCGGCATTGGCGTAGACCACGTCCCGGTTGGCTTTCACCCGGTATTTTTCGAAGGACTGCTTGGAGAACCCGTCGATACCGAAGACCACCAGGTGCACGCCCGAATCCAGCAAGGCATCGTCCAGCTCCGGTGTGAGCAACATGCCGTTGGTGTTGACATTGAGCGACTGGAGGCCGACGGATCGGCCGTAGCTCAGGCAGCGAAACAGCAGTGCGGGTTCGAGCAATGGCTCACCGCAGAAAGAGAACCAGCACTCGGTGTCTGGCGCCGTCGCAGCGATCTCGTCGGCGCACTTCTTCCAGAGCTCGAAGGGCATCACGCCTTTGGGGCGTTTCATGTTCGGGTGGTGGCACATCGAACACGCCAGATTGCACTCGGCGCACAGCTCGACGGCAAACTTCTTCGGGAACGGAAACCGCCGGAGCGTTCTTGCGATGTTTTCAAGATCAGCATGGGCCATGGCGTTCTCCTGGATCAGGAAGGCGGGGCCTTGGTGGCGAAACCGACCAAGTCCGCGAACGTTAGTGGTGGCCGATCGGCCCGCTGTTGATCTGGCTCAATGGCCCATGGCTTGATCTGACTCAAGCCGGATCAGGTCTGGCGCCTCACCGTTTGCCAGACGAAGCCCGCGCGACGTCAGCGGTACAGCTCCTGCACCGCCTGCTCGTACAGGCCGGTCAGCTGGTCCATGACCTCGTACATGCGTTCGCTGGTGGTGGCCACCGTCTGCAGGGCATCGCCCTGGCCGGGCTTGCGCAGGGCCTGGTCGAAGAACAGCCACTGGCCGCGCGCCAGTTCCAGCTGCTGGCGGATCGACGGGGTGGACAGGGGGGCGCTGGCCAGATAGGTCAGGCCCTCGTCGAACTCGCGCCGGGCGGCCTCCAGCTGCTGCGCCTGGCCGGCCGCCGCGGTGCCGCCGGCGGCCTGCAGGAAGTGGGCGCGGGCGGCGCGCTGGGACAGCATGCGCTGGCGTCCGGCCACGTTGACCACCCGGGCGCCGCTCTGCTTGCTCTGTTTCTCGAACGCGGTGGTGAGCTCGTCGGCGGACTTGAGCATGTCGTCGGCCGAGCGCACCACGTCGTCGATGCGGGGCGGCGCTCCGCTGCCGGCCGTGAGCACGAGCAAGCGCTCGGCATGGCCCTGCAGGCGCGGCATCAGGGGCTGGGTGTCGGCGCTCAGGGGCTGGCGTCTCAGCTCGTCCAGGCTGCTCCCGATCAGCTGGCGGCACTGGCGCATGACATCGCTGGCGCGCTCGGGCAGCACGCCCAGGGTGGACTGGACGTGCAGCTTGGCCACGCGCTGCGACAGTGCGCGCAGGCGGCCGGCGCGGTTGATGGCGGTGCCCAGCGGCAGTGCCGGGCCGGACGGGGTGTTTTGGGTGTGGCCGGTGCCGGCGAGCAGCGAGGTGCCCAGCAGGGCCAGAAGGTGACGGCGTTGCATGGTTCGTTCAGGTGTTGGTCGGAAAACGTCAGAGCCCCAGGCCCTCGGCCAGCGCGTCCATGCGCGCGGTGACGGCCGGGTCCATGTGCATCGTGCGGCCCCATTCGCGGCTGGTCTCGCCGGGCCACTTGTTGGTCGCGTCCAGGCCCATCTTGCTGCCCAGGCCGCTGACGGGCGAGGCGAAGTCGAGGTAGTCGATGGGTGTGTGTTCGATGGTGAAGCTGTCGCGCGCCGGGTCCATGCGCGTGCTCATGGCCCAGACCACGTCCTTCCAATCGCGCACGTCGATGTCCTCGTCCACCACGACGATGAACTTGGTGTACATGAACTGGCGCAGGTGGCTCCAGACGCCCATCATCACGCGCCGCGCGTGGCCGGCGTAGGCCTTGCGGATGCTGACCACGGCCATGCGGTAGCTGCAGGCCTCGGGCGGCAGGTGGAAGTCCACGATCTCGGGGAACTGGCGCTGCAGCAGCGGGATGAAGAGCTCGTTCATCGCCACGCCCAGAACGGCCGGCTCGTCGGGCGGCTTGCCGGTGTAGGTGGAGTGGTAGATCGCGTCGCGCCGGCGTGTGATGCGCTCGACCGTGAACACCGGGAACTCGGCGCGTTCGTTGTAGTAGCCGGTGTGGTCACCGTACGGGCCTTCGAGCGCGTGCTGATAGCCGCTGGGGTGGGCCGGATCGGGGTGGATGTGGCCTTCGAGCACGATCTCGGCCGTGGCCGGCACGCGCAGCGGCACGCCGATGGCGGGCGCCACCTCGGTGCGCGCGCCGCGCAGCAGGCCGGCGAACTGGTACTCGCTCAGGCTGTCGGGCACGGGGGTGACGGCGCCCAGGATGGTGGCCGGGTCGGCGCCGATGGCGACGGCCACCGGGTAGGGCTGGCCGGGGTGCAGGCGGCCGTGTTCGCGGAAGTCCTGCGCGCCGCCGCGGTGCGCCAGCCAGCGCATGATGAGCTGGTTGCGCGAGAGCAGCTGCTGGCGGTAGATGCCCAGGTTCTGCCGCGGCTTGTGCGGCCCTTGGGTGATGACCAGGCCCCAGGTGATCAGCGGCGCCACGTCGCCCGGCCAGCAGTGCTGGATCGGCAGTTGCGCCAGGTCCACGTCCTCGCCTTCGATCACCACCGCCTGGCAGGGCGCGTGCCGTACTTCGCGCGGGCTCATGTGCCAGAGCGACTTGACGAGGTCGCCCAGGCCGGCCATCTCGCGCAGGCCGCGCGGCGCCTCGGGCTCCTTCAGCCGCGCCAGCACCTCGCCGAAACGGCGCAGCTCGCCCACGTCGGCCACGCCCATGGCGCGCGCCACGCGGGCCGTCGTGCCGAACAGGTTGGCCAGCACCGGCGTGGTGTGGCCGGTGGGGTTTTCGAACAGCAGGGCCGGGCCGCTGGCGCGCAGCACGCGGTCGCACAGGGCGGTCATCTCCAGCTGCGGCGACACCGGTTCGCGCACGCGCCTGAGTTCGCCCGCGGCTTCGAGTTGCGCGACGAAATCGCGCAGGTCCCTGTAGGTCATGCCGGTTCGGCTTCCAGCCCCGCCCAGCGGGCGCTCAGCGAGTGCGGCACATCCAGCAGGTCGAGCACGCGTGCCACGCTGGCGTTGACGATGTCGTCCACGCTCTGCGGCCGCAGGTAGAAGGCCGGCACCGGCGGGCAGACGATGGCGCCCATCTCGGTGACGGCGGTCATGTTGCGCAGGTGGCCCAGGTGCAGCGGCGCCTCGCGCGCCATCAGGACCAGCCGGCGGCGTTCCTTGAGCATCACGTCGGCGGCGCGCGTGACCAGGTTGTCGCTCAGGCCGTGCGCGATGGCCGCGAGCGTGCGCATGGAACACGGCGCCACCACCATGCCGCCGCAGCGGAACGAGCCGCTGGCTGGGCCGGCGCCGATGTCGGCCGCGTCGTGCAGCGTGTGCACCAGCGGGCGCAGCGTCTGCGGGTCGGCGTGCAGTTCGTGGCGCAGGGTCTGCCAGCCGGCGTCGGAAACCACCGCGTGGGTTTCGACGTCGGACACGGTCTGCAGCGCCTGCAGCAGGCGCAGGCCGTAGACCGCGCCGCTGGCGCCGGTGATGGCCACCAGCAGGCGGCGTGTTTCAGTCGGGGGTGGGTTCATCGGGTGCGGGGGCGGGCAGTTTCTGCAGGTCGCTGCGCACGCGGAACAGCACGGCCTCGGCCTGCTCGGGGTCGAAGTCCTCGTGCAAGCGCTTGCGCACGCCGTACAGGTTCAGCTGGTGGTGCTGGGTGGGGTTGACGCCGTGGCGCTGCAGGCAGTGGCGCGCGCATTCGAGCGGGCAGCCGTCGAGCACCACGATGGCGCGGCCCGATTGCGCGGTCTTGATCAGCGACGGCACATCGCCGCCCACGCCCGCGATGCAGGACATTTCCGCAATGCCGGTGCGGTCCAGCCGCACGGCGACGTGGTTGGCCAGCTGCGCGGCGCTGGAGCAGCCCGAGCAGGAATAGACGATGGGCAGCGCCTTGCGCTCAGCGGGGTCCATGGGGCGGACCAAAAGGGCGCAGCCGCTGCAGCCGCGCGAACACGGCCGACGGCGCCCACTGTGCGGGCTCGAACACCGGCAGTTCCAGCGCATCGAGCGCGTTCTTCACCACCAGGCCGAGCTCGGTGTCGCCTTCCATGGACAGGCGGCGATTGAAGAACAGGGTGTCGGGGTCGTCCAGCCGCCGGGCCAGGCGCAGGAAGTCGTGCGCGTTCGCGCTCAGCGTGAGGTCGGGGGACTGCTGTGGCGCGCAGGCGCGGAACTGGCCGTCCTGTCCGCGGAAGTCGAAGCGCAGGCCGGCGTCGCGCACCTGGATGCGGATGCGCCGGCCGTTCAGGTGCGCGCCCACGTCGGCCGGCAGCTGTCGCGCCAGCACCAGGTTCAGGCCGGTGACCAGCAGCAGCGAGCCGGGGTAGGGCGGCAGGCGGGTGAGCAGACCGGCCAGCGGGGGCGGCACGGTGAAGCGGCGGTCGGATGGGGCAGCAGTCATGGTGGGCGGCATGGCCTCAGGCCACGTAGAGCAGGAAGGTGAAGAAGTGGCAGGAACTGCCACCGAGTACGAACAGGTGCCAGATGCCGTGGCTGTGGCGCAGGCGTTCGTCGGCCACGTAGAAGGCGACGCCGCCGGTGTAGAGCGCGCCGCCGGCCGCCAGCCAGGCGAATCCGCCCGGCCCCAGCGCCTGCCACAGCGGCACCACCGCGGCCAGCGCCAGCCAGCCCATGAGCACGTACAGCGCCAGCGACAGGCGCCGCGCGCCGCGGGCCAGCCAGATTTCCTGCGCGATGCCCAGCACGGCCAGCGACCAGACCACGCCCAGCAGCGTCCAGCCCCAGGGGCCGCGCAGCGACACCAGGGCGAAAGGCGTGTAGCTGCCGGCGATCAGCAGGTAGATGCTGCAGTGGTCCAGCTTCTGGAACACCGCCTTGGCGCGTCCGCGCAGCGCGTGATAGAGCGTGGAGGCGCCGTAGAGCGCGATGAGCATGGCACCGTAGATGCTGAAGGCCACGATGCGCCAGGCATCGCCCTGCAGCGAGGCCTGGGTGATGAGCACCGCGGCGCCGGCCACGGCCAGGAACACCCCGACCAGGTGGCTGATGCTGTTGAAACGTTCGCCGTGCACCATGGCGTCAGGCGGGGACCGCGTGGTGGGGCTCGACCCGGTCCAGCCCCGGATGGCCATGCCAGTAGCCGTTGCAGTCGGGCTGGCCGTCGCCCGAGGCCGGCAGCAGGGGCAGCAGCGCGTCGCGCGCGGCTCCGGGTGTGAGGGTGCCCTGGCGCAGCGCGTCGTACAGCGCCACGATCTCGGCCGTGTGCTGCGCCTGCGGGCTGATGCGGGCCACGTCCACGCCGAGCGCGGCCAGATCGTCCCAGGCGTCGATCAGGCTGTGCACCCGGGCCGACTGGGTCTGGATGCCGTTGAGCACCAGGAAGTCGGCCTGCTCGCGCGTCTGCATCATCAGGCCGTCGGGGTGGTCGATGCAGCTGAAGCGGCAGTCGTCCTTGGGCAGGTTGCGGTGGCGCGCGGTGAAGCAGCGGGCCGAGAACGCCAGCGGCAGGCGGCCGTGCGCGAACACCTCGGTCTGCAGGCCTGCGGGGCGCTCGCGCTGCAACAGGGCGAGGTCGTCGCGCTTCATCTCCAGCGGCGCGACCCAGCGCGTGGCGCCTTGTTCCGCCATCCAGTGCAGCGCCGGCGCGTTGTAGATGTTCAGGTGCGGCCCGGCCACGAAGGGCTTGTGCCCTGCCAGCGCACCGACCGCACCCATGTCGTTGGCCTCTACAGGGAAGTCCCCGTTCGCGGCGATCTTCTGCATCGCGCCCACGTCCGAGCCCGACTCCAGCAGCACCAGGGTCGAGAGCACGGGCGTCTTGCCCGCCTCGCGCAGCAAATGCGCCACATCCAGCCAGTCCGACAGCCGCAGCTCGTGCCGGCGCGAGCAGGTCACCTCGCCGAGGTAGACGATGTCCACCGCCGTCGCGGCCATGGCCTCGTAGAAATCGAACACCGTGCTGCGCGGCCAGTAGTACTGCAGCGGCCCGAGAGAGAGTTGCATGGTCATTTCCAGGGGCGGTGGTAGGCACCGAGGGTGTGTTGCTGGCCTTCGGCCACCTGGTCCAGCGCGGCCATCCACTGGCCCTTGGGCGTGTAGTGCTGGGGCTGGGCCGCGCAGCTGTCGATGGCCTCGCGCCAGACCTTGGTGACCTGCGCCACATAGGCCGGGCTGCGCTGGCGGCCTTCGATCTTGATCGCGCGCACGCCCATCTGCGCCAGCTGCGGCAGCAGCGACAAGGTGTTCAGGCTGGTGGGTTCCTCGATCGCGTAGTAGCTGTGGTCGTCCTCGACGTCGAAGCGGCCCTTGCACAGCGTCGGGTAGCCGGCGCTCTCGCCGGGCGCGTAGCGGTCGATCAGCACGCCGTTCAGGCGCGACTCCAGGCCCTTGGGGGTCTCCTGCCAGCGCACCGCCTTGGCGGGCGAGCACACGCCGTGCGTGTTGGGCGATTCGCCGGTGACGTAGGACGAGAGCGCGCAGCGGCCTTCGACCATCACGCACAGGCTGCCGAAGCCGAACACCTCGATCTCCACCGGCGTCTTCTGCACCAGCAGGCGCACCTGTTCGAGCGAGAGCACACGCGGCAGCACGGCGCGCGAGATGCCGAACTGCCGGTGGTAGAAGTTGATCGCCTCGTGGTTGGTGGCCGAGCCCTGCACCGACAGGTGCAGCCGCAGCTGCGGGTGGCGCTGCACCGCGTAGGCCATCAGGCCGGGGTCGGCCAGGATGACGGCGTCCACGCCCAGGGTGACGGCCTTGTCCAGCGCCTGCTGCCAGCGCTGCGGCTGGCCGGCCTGCGGGTAGGTGTTGATGGCCATGAAGACCTGGCGGCCGCGCTGGTGCGCGTAGGCGATGCCGCTGGCGATGCCGGCGTCGTCGAAGTTCAGGCCGGCGAAGTTGCGCGCGTTGGTGACGTCGCGCAGGCCGAGGTAGACGCAGCTGGCGCCGTGGTCGATGGCAGCCTTGAGGGCGGGCAGGCTGCCAGCGGGGCAGACGAGATCCATGGGCAATGAACGGGTTGGTGGCCGACGGGCGGCGAAAGGAAGGCGCGACCTTAGCCCCGAGCCGACGGACGGCGATTGACCCGTGTCAAGGGCGTCATGGCTTGATCTGGCGCAAACCGGTCGGTCCGGATCACCCTGCCGGTGACTGGGTTTTTCCCCAGGTCGTCGCAGAAATTCTTGACACAGAACAAGGCGGCGCGACGGCGTCGCCGGTAGTCTCCACCAGCGGTTTTTTGCGCCGTCCTATGGGAAATCAGACGATGAATGCACGAGATGTGATGGGGGCGGTGGCGCCTGGAGACGGCGAGACCGCCGAACGCGCGCGGGCGCTGCTGCGCCAGGCGGGCGAAAACGGCATGCACCCCTGGCGGCTGCGGGGCCGCGAGCTGCTGCCGATCGTGCAGGGCGGCATGGGCGTGGGCGTGTCGGCGGGCGGCCTGGCCGGCGCCGTGGCGTCGCTGGGCGGGGTGGGCACCGTGTCGTCGGTGGACCTGCGCCGCCTGCACCCCGACCTGATGGCCCAGACCCGCCACCTGGAAAGTGGCAAGGAACCCGACGCGCGAGAGCGCATCAACGCGGCCAACCTGGTGGCGCTGGACCGCGAGATCCAGCGCGCGCGCCTGATTTCGCAGGGGCGCGGCATGGTGGCGGTGAACATCATGAAGGCCCTGTCGGCCTACGAGATCTATGTGCGCCAGTCGCTGGAAAGTGGTGCCGATGCGGTGGTGGTGGGAGCCGGCCTGCCGCTGGACCTGCCCGAACTGGCCAAGGACCACCCCGAAACAGCCCTGATCCCCATCCTGTCCGACGCGCGCGGCGTGCAGCTGATCGTCAAGAAATGGGAGAAAAAAGGCCGCCTGCCCGACGCCATCGTGATCGAACACCCCCGGCTGGCGGGGGGACATCTGGGCGCGGCCAAGGTCGCCGACCTGCAGGACCCGCGCTTCAATTTTGAGAACGTCATCCCCCAGTCCCTGGAATTTTTCAAATCGGCCGGGCTGGAAGGAAAGATTCCATTGATCGCCGCTGGCGGCATTTCCAGCCGCGAGGACGTCATCCGCCTGCAGGGTCTGGGCGCCAGCGCGGTGCAGATGGGCACGGCCTTCGCGGTGACGCTGGAATGCGACGCCGACCTCGCCTTCAAGCAGGTGCTGGCCAACGCGACGCCGGAAGATGTGGTGGAGTTCATCAGCGTGGCCGGGCTTCCCGCGCGAGGTGTGCGCACACATTGGCTCAACAAATACCTGCGCGTGGAACCCAAGCTGAAGGCCGTGGCGCACGTGAAGGACCGCTGCAACATGGCCTTCGACTGCCTGGCGCATTGCGGATTGCGGGATGGCAAGGCGGACATGGGCCAGTTCTGCATCGACCAGCAATTGGCCCACGCCTGGGAGGGTGATCAGCAGCGGGGCCTGTTCTTCCGCGGGGCGGGTACTCTCCCGTTTGGCAAGGACATCCGTTCGGTCCATGATCTGGTGTCCTGGATGGTGACCGGCGCCCTGCCGGCAGAGCCTGTACCATCCGACGCCTTCAAAACCGGAGCCCTTGCATGAAGCGTGACCCCCAACCCGGAGCCCAGAATCTCCGGGAACCCCAGCCGATCAGCCTCGATGTGCTGGAAGAAAAATACCTGAAACCCGGGGAGACCGGCATCGACGACCTCTACCGCCGCGTGGCCCGCGCCCTGGCCTCGGTGGAAAAAGAGCCGATCCGTGCCGAATGGGAACGCAAGTTCCTGGACAACCTGTACGCGGGCGCCATCGGCGCCGGCCGCATCATGAGCGCCGCCGGGACCGACATCCAGGCGACCCTGATCAACTGTTTCGTGCAGCCCGTGGGCGACTGCATCCAGGGCTTCGACGACGAAGGTTTCCCCGGCATCTACGAAGCCTTGCGTGAAGCCGCGGAAACCATGCGCCGCGGTGGCGGTGTGGGCTACGACTTCTCGCGCATCCGCCCGCGCGGTGCCGAGGTCAAGGGCACGCACTCCATGGCCTCGGGCCCGTGCAGCTACATCAACGTGTTCGACCAGTCGTGCTCGACGGTCGAGAGCGCCGGTGCGCGCCGCGGCGCCCAGATGGGCGTGCTGCGCATCGACCACCCGGACGTGCTGGACTTCATCACCGCCAAGCGCACCCCCGGCCGCTGGAACAACTTCAACGTGTCGGTCGGCGTGAGCGACGCCTTCATGGAAGCCGTGGCCGGCGACCAGCCCTGGGAGCTGGTGCACAAATCCAAGCCCGGCAGCAAGGTGATGGACAAGGGCGCCTACCAGCGCTCCGACGGCCTCTGGGTCTACCAGAGCGTGTCCGCGCGCGAGCTGTGGGACACCATCATGAAGTCGGCCTACGACTTCGCCGAGCCCGGCATCCTGTTCCTGGACAAGATCAACCAGGACAACAACCTGCGCTACTGCGAAGGCATCGCCGCAACCAACCCGTGCGGTGAACAGCCGCTGCCGTCCTACGGCTGCTGCGACCTCGGCCCCATCATCCTGACCAACTTCGTGCGCAACGCCTTCGGTTTCGGCGGCGTGCCCTCGTTCGACTTCGCCGCCTTCGAGCAGGCGGTGGCGACCCAGGTGCGGGCGCTGGACAACGTGCTGGACGTGACCTTCTGGCCGCTGGAACAGCAGCGCAAGGAAGCGCAGGACAAGCGCCGCATCGGCGTCGGCTTCACCGGCATGGGCAACACCCTGGCCATGCTGTGCGTGCGCTACGACCGCGAGGACGGCCGCAAGGTCGCCGCCCAGATCGCCGAGCACATGCGCGACGCGGCCTACCGCGCCTCGATCGAGCTGGCCAAGGAAAAGGGCGCCTTCCCCAAGTTCGACGCCAACGGCTACCTGGAGCGCGGCACCTTCGCCAGCCGCCTGCCCGAGTCCATCCGCCAGGCCATCCGCAAGCACGGCATCCGCAACAGCCACCTGCTCTCCATCGCCCCCACCGGCACGGTGAGCCTGGCCTTTGCCGACAACGCCTCCAACGGCATCGAGCCGCCGTTCTCCTGGATGTACCGCCGCAAGAAGCGCGAGCACGACGGCTCCACCCGCGAGTACGCGGTGGAAGACCACGCTTGGCGCCTCTACCGCGACCTCGGCGGTGATGTGGACGCCCTGCCCGACTACTTCGTCAACGCGCTGGCCATGACGGCCGGCGAGCACATCGCCATGATGGAAGCGGTGCAGCCCTTCGTGGACACCGCGATCTCCAAGACGGTCAACGTGCCGGGCGACTACCCCTACGAAGACTTCAAGAACCTGTACCTGCAGGCCTGGCGCGCCAGCCTCAAGGGCATGGCGACCTACCGGCCCAACACCATCCTGGGCTCGGTGCTCGACACCGGCGCGCCGGTGGCCGATGCCAAGCCGGCCCCCGCGCCTGTGGTGGCGCCGGTCGACCCGATGCGCACCGTGATCGAGAGCCGTCCCAAGGGTGCGCTCTCGGCCGTGGCCGACAAGATCGAGTACTGGACGCAGGAAGGCCACAAGACGCTGTACATCGTGGTTTCCTTCCTGCCGGTGCCCGCCGCCGACGGCAAGGGCACGGTCGAGCGCGCCATCGAGTTCTTCATGCCCGTGGGCCAGAACGGCGAGTCGCAGCAGTGGATCACCTCCACCATGCGCATGCTCTCGCTGGCTGCGCGCGGCGGCTTCCTGGGCCGGGCGCTGTCCGACATGCGCAAGGTCGCCTGGGACCGCGGCCCGGTGCGCCTGGGCACCTACGAGAAGGCCGACGGCACCCACGTGCCGATGTGGCACGACTCCGAGGTGGCCGCCATCGCGTTCGCGCTGCAGAACATCATCGCCCGCCGCAAACAGCACACCGACACCGCCGCGGTCGCCACGCCCCATGCCCCGGCCGCGCCGGAGCTGGTGGGCATGTCCTCGGGTGTCATGGCCGGCAAGAAGTGCCCCGAGTGCGGCGCGCACGCCATGATCCGCAAGGACGGCTGCGACTACTGCACTTCCTGCGGGCACCTGGGTTCCTGCGGATGAGCGCCGCCGGGCCGCTCCCAAGGCGCGCAGCCCCGCAGTGCGCAGCACGGAGGGTCGGCCAGTGAGCGTCGGGGGGCGTGGGACGTTGCCGGTGCGCCCGAAGGGTTCGCCGGTCGCCACGCCCTGGCAATGGGCCAGCCTGTGGCGCGCGCCACACCGGCTGGCCTTTTTTTCGGGGGTGCTGCTGCTGGTCGCTTCGGCCGCCTGGTGGGCCATGGTGCAGGTCGACCGCGCCAGTGGCGTGTTCGGGCTGTCCTACGCGGTCTCCCCCACGCTGACCCACGCCGCGGTCATGACCCTGGGCTTCATGCCGCTGTTTTTCGCCGGTTTCCTGTTCACCGCCGGCCCCAAGTGGCTGGGCGTGGACGCGCCGGAGACCCGCGCCATCGCGCCCGCGCTGGCCCTGCAGGTGGCTGGCTGGCTGCTGTGGCTGGCGGGCGCGCACCTGCACCAGGACGTGGCGGTGGCCGGCGCCCTGCTGGCCGCGGCCGGCCTGGGGGCGCAGAACGGGCTGTTCTGGCGCCTGTGGCGCGCCAGTCGCGTGCCCGACCGGGTGCACGCCACCATGGTGGCGCTGGGCGGTACGCTGGGCGCGCTGTGCGCCGCCGGCATCGGCGTGGCGCTGCTGCTGGGCGAGTGGTCGGTGGCGCTGGCCCTGGTGCACACGGCGCTGTGGGGCTTCATCGTCGCCACCTTCGTGGCCGTGGCCCACCGCATGATTCCCTTCTTCACCTCCGGCGTGCTGCCCATGATCGAGGTCTGGCGTCCGTTCTGGGTGCTCTGGCTGATGCTGGCGGCCGTGGTGCTGGAGATCGCCTCGGTCTGGCTGATGCTCGCCGGCTGGGGCGAGGGCACGGCCTGGCGCCTGCTGCGCGGTGCGCTGGAGCTGGGCATCGGCGGCGTGCTGGTCTGGCTGGCCTGGGTCTGGGGCCTGGTGCAGAGCCTGAAGATCCGCCTGCTGGCCATGCTGCACGTGGGCTTTGTCTGGTTCGGCCTGTCGCTGCTGCTCTCGGGGCTGTCGCAGTGGCTGCTCGCCGCCGGGGGCGTGCCCACACTGGGCCTGGGCGCGCTGCACGCGCTGACCATGGGCTTCCTCGGCTCCACCATGCTGGCCATGGTCACGCGTGTGGCCTGCGGTCACAGCGGCCGCGCGCTGGTGGCCGACGCCACGGTGTGGACCCTGTTCTGGGGGCTGCAGGTGGCGGTGCTGCTGCGCATCGCGGGCACCCTGCCGGGCGGCAGCGGCCTCTGGCTGGCAGCGGCCGCTCTGACCTGGGCCGGCGTGGTGCTGGTCTGGGGTGGGCGGCTGGCGAACTGGTTCGGCCGGCCGCGCGCCGACGGCCGGCCGGGGTGAACCGTGGACACCTGCGCACCCGATGGTGTCGGCACCGCCGACTGGGCCGAACTGGCGGCCGAGCTGATGTCGGCGCGCCGCACGGTGCTGCCGTTCCGCCTCGGTGAGCCCGGCCCCGACGCCGCGCAGCTGCAGACCATCCTGGCGGCCGCCGCCTCCGCACCCGACCACCGGAGCCTGCTGCCCTGGCGCTTCATCGCCGTGCCCGCCGACCAGCGCGGGGCGCTGGCCGAGGTGTTCGTGCAGGCCCTGCTGGAGCGCGACCCGGCGGCCGAACCGCACGACCTCGCCAAGGCGCGCGAAAAAGGTTTCCGCTCGCCCTTCCTGGCCCTGCTGGTGGTGGACGAGACCAAGGGCGACGCCGAGATCGGCCTGGCCGAGCGGCTGGTCTCGGCCGGCGCCGCCGCCCAGAACGTGCTGCTCATGGCCACCGCCCTGGGCTACGGCTCGGCGCTCACGGCCGGGCAGTCCGTGCGTTCGGCCGCGCTGCACCGCTTCTTCGGCCTGGGCGTGCACGAGCAGGCCGTGTGTTTCCTGAGCATCGGCACCGCGCTCTCGCACGGCAAGACCGTCGTGCGCCCCGCGGTGGCCGACTACGTGAGTACCCTGAACCCCGTCGGCCCTGGCTGACACGTTTTTCCAAACCGGATTTTTCATGGACATCAGCAACTTTGACGACCTGCTCGCCGCCGCGCGTGCCCAGCCCCTGCCCCAGCGCCTGCTGATGGTGTTCGCCGCCATCGAACTGCCCGACGACGCCACGCCTGCCGAACGCGCGGCCTTCGAAAAAGGCCAGGGCGGTGCGCTGGTGCCGCAGATGTGCGTCGACAAGAGCCCCGACGAGCTGAGCTCGTTCGAGCAGCTCAAGGAAGAGGCCGCCGGCTTCGGCCAGCCCTGGGGCATGGTCTTCGCCGCTGCCATGTCGGGCAGCGCCGGCAAGCCCCCCACCAGCGCCGACGCCGATGCACCGCTGCAGAAGATGGTGGAGTCCATCCGCCAGGGCCGCATCCAGAACTTCATTCCGTTCGACCCGCAAGGCCGCGCGGTGCTGCTGGACTGACCCAATGGCCGGTATCCACCTGCACCAGATCACGCAGCCCGGGCAGCACGCGGCGGGGGTGGGGTTCGAGCAGCCGTTCGAGATGCTGACCGCCTGCCACGAGCGGGTGCACCGCATGCTGCGGCTGCTGGGCAAGCTGCGCGAGCACCTGGCCACGCGTGGCCACGACGAACAGGTGGCCCAGGCGGCGCGCGATGTCATGCGCTATTTCGACCAGGCCGCGCCGCTGCACCACGAGGACGAGGAACTGCATGTGTTCCCGCTCCTGCTGCAGCGCGGCGACGAGGCGCTGCGCCAGGCGGTGCGCCGCCTGCAGGCCGACCATGTCGCCATGGGCGAGATCTGGCCCCAGGCGCGGCGCTGTCTGCTGGCCGTGGCCGACGCTGCGGCAACGTCTTCCTGGGCCGGCTGGACGCCCGGCGATGAGCAGCTGCTGGACCGCTTTGCCGGCCAGTACGACGAGCACATCCGCCTGGAGGAGACGTTGGTCTACCCGGCGGCGCAAGGCCTGCTGGACGCCCCGGCCTTGAGCGCCATCGGCGAGGAAATGCAGCACCGGCGCACCGACGGAAGGGTGCGGGGCCGATGAACCCTGGTGCCGACGAGGGCGCGGACGGGCCGCTGGTCTGGGACGACCGGCTGGACAGCGGGGTGCTGGCCATCGACCTGCAGCACCGGGTGCTTTTCCAGCTGCTCCAGCGCGTGGCCAGCATCCAGCCCGCCGATTCGGGGACGGCGCTGGACGAGGTGCTTGCACAGCTGCAGACCTATGCGGACTACCACTTCCGGTACGAGGAAGCGTGGATGCTGCGCCAGCAGGCCGACGCCACCACCCACGCCCAGCACCTGCGGCTGCACAGCGGCTTTGTGGAGCGGCTGTCGGCCATGAAGCTGCAGCTGGAGCAGGGCCGGCTGACGATCCTGGACCTCGAACGCTTCCTGCGCCGCTGGCTGATCGGGCACATCCTGGAGCAGGACATGCCGATCATCCGCCGTGTGCAGGCCCAGGCCCCGGCGACCTGAGGCGCAGGCGCCCGGGTCAGCGCCTGTGCGCGGCCCGTCGCTGGGCGCTCACCCGGGCTGGCCGATGGTCAGCGCGACCTCGGCGACGCCTTCGACGCGGCCGGTGATCCGGTCGCCCGGCACCACGGCGCCCACACCCTCGGGCGTGCCGGTGTAGACCAGGTCGCCGGGTTGCAGGTGATAGAACAACGACAGGTCGGCGATGATTTCGCGGATGTTCCAGATCAGCTTGTCGACGTCGGACGACTGCTTCGTTGCCCCGTTGACCTCCAGCGCGATGGCGCCGCGCCCGATCACCACGCCTTCCATCGGCACGACCTCGGAGCAGACCGAGCCTTCTTCGATGTCCTTGCCCAGGTCCCAGGGCCGGCCCTTGTCGCGGGCCAACAGCTGCAGGTCGCGGCGCGTCATGTCCAGGCCGGCGGCGTAGCCGTAGATCACTTCGTGCGCCTTGTCGGCGCTCACGCGGAAGCCGGATTTGCCGATCGCCAGCACGAGCTCCATCTCGAAGTGGTAGTTCTTCGTCTCAGGCGGATAGGCGACGGTGACGCCGCTCTCCACCAGGGTCTGCGGCGACTTGGTGAAGTAGAACGGCCGCTCGGCGCTCTTGTCCACCGGCTTGCCCATCTCGACGGCGTGCGCGTGGTAGTTGCGGCCGACGCAGAAGATGCGGTTGACGGGGAAGCGCTCGGTGCGGCCACGGATGGGCAGGGAGCGGACGGCGGGTGGGGGGAAGAGGTATTGAGTCATCGGACAGTCTCTGGAACAGTCATCGGGTCTCATACACACCGAGCTTCCTGTGAAGAGGTGACTCGTCGGCGATGAAGATGAAGGAGGGTTTGTCGGTCTGGCGGTTCGTCAGCGTCACCGGCTCGTAGCCCGGCGCGCAGCAGGTGTCGGCCTCGACCAGGCCGAAGGTCTTGCCGCAGGTGGACACGTCGACGCCGCCTTCGATCAGGTGGAACACCTGCACCGGTGAACGCGCCGGCAATGTCAGTGTCTGGCCGGGCCTGAGCATCAGCGCGTAGAAGCCCAGGATGTTCTCGGCGTCATCGCCCGTTTCGGGGTTCACGTAGGTCACCTGCACGCAGTCGAGGTCCGGCTGGTTGGCGGCCATGGCCTGCAGCGCGGCGCGCGTGTCGACCCAGGGGTAGCGCAGCATCGGGTAGCGCTTGCCGCTGCGCGAGAACACCTGCGTGGGCACCACGCCGGCGCGGGTCCAGGCGTGGTCGCCGCTGCCCTGTTGGACCTGCTGGCGCGAGCCGTTGATGTGGTAGCTCGCCTCCATGTAATAGACCAGCGGCAGGTCCAGCACGTCCAGCCACACCACCGGGTCGCTGCCGTCGTGGCCGTGTTCGTGCCACAGGCCGGTGGGCGTGAGGATCAGGTCGCCGCGGCTCATCGGGCACTTCTCGCCATCGACGGTGGTCCAGGCGCCTTCGCCCTCGACCACCATGCGCACCGCGTTGGGCGTGTGGCGGTGGCTGGGCGCCCACTCACCCGGCAGCAGCAGCTGCATGCCCAGGTAGATGGCGGGACTGGCCTTCATGTTCTCCAGCCCGTGGCCGGGGTTGGCCAGCACCAGCACGCGGCGCTCGGCCTTCTCGATCGGGGTCAGCTCGCCGGCCTTGAGCAGCAGCGGCTTGAGCGTGGCGTAGGGCCAGTGCACGGCCTGCGTGGCGCGCGTGGGCACGCCCGGTGGCAGCACGGCGCGCAGGCTGGGCCACAGCGGCACCAGGTTGAGGTTCTTCAGGTCGTCGCGGTAGTCCTGCGGCAGGTCTTCCAGCCGGCCGAGTGCGTGGCTCATGTCTTGTCTCCTTGGGCCGGATCTGCTCCCGCCGCATGCTAATAATAAGTGTGCTGATGATAAGAGGGCGGTTAGACTGGGTCAATCATCGGATCCCCGTTGCCCACCACCCTTGCCCTGTTTGCCATGGACACCCCCGAACCCGCCGGAATCCAGATCGACCAGCAGCCCGGCTACGCGATCCGGCGCCTGCACCAGATCTCGGTCGGCATCTTTCTGCAGGAGGCGGGCGAGCTCGGTGTGACGCCGGTGCAGTACGCCGCCCTGCAGGTGGTGGGCAACCAGCCCGGCATCGACCAGCGCACGCTGGCGCGCAGCATCGCGCTGGACACCTCCACCACCGGCGGCGTGGTGGACCGGCTGGAGGCGCGCGGCTGGCTGGAGCGGCGCCTGTCGCCGCAGGACCGTCGCGCGCGCCAGCTGTTCCTGACGCCCGCGGGCGAGCAGGGCCTGGCCGACACCGTGCCCGCCATGCTGCGCGCGCAGGAGCAGATCCTGGCGCCGCTCACCCCGCGGCAGCGCACCGAGTTCATGCGCCTGCTGCTGGTGCTGGTGACGCAGAACAACGACCTGAGCCGGGCACCGGCCGAGGTCGCTGGCCGATAGTGCCTGACGCCCCGTCAGGCCAGGTCTTGGTGGAAGTCGCTGGCGCCGGGCTTCCAGTAGGCCGAGACCTTGACGTGGCTGCGTGGCCGTCCGCGTTCGTTCAGCAGGATGTCGCGCAGCCGCCCCATGCATGCGGCTTCGCCCGCGCACCAGACAAATCCGTCGCCTGCGGGCAGGTCCACCGTGCGCATGGCGTCGCACAGCGCCTCGCCGGACGGCAACCAGCGCAGGTTCAGACCAGGGCGCTCAGGCAGCGCCTGTTGGTCCTGCTCGTGCGGGGTGTGCAGCAGCACCGTGGTGGGGGTGCCCGCCGGCAGTTCGTCGAGCCGCCGCGCGATGGCGGGCAGCGCCGTCGCATCACCGGCCAGCAGGTACCAGGGCAGGTCGTCCGCAATGACGATGGAGCCGCGGGGGCCGCCGATCACCGCCGCGTCGCCCGCCCGGGCGCGCTGCGCCCAGGCGCTGGCCGCGCCCCCTTCGTGCAACGCGAACACCAGGGTCAGCTCCTGGCGGACCGTGTCGAAATGGCGCGGCGTGTAGTCGCGCCGGTGTTCCTGTCCGTCGGCGTCGGTGAAGATGAACTTGACGTGGTCGTCGAAGGAGAGCGAGACGAAGCTGGCCAGCGCCGGCCCGCCGAAGGTCACGGCCAGCAGGCCTGGGCCGAGCGGCCGGACATGGCGCACGCGCACGTCGCGGCGCAGCAGTTCGTGGCGCACGCGGCGCTTCGGGCCGGGTGGGTGCTCGGTGGGAACAGGATGGGACATGGGATGGGTGAATTGATTGATAATGTCATCCATTCTGTCAAAGCAAGTTGATGGAGTCAACCAATATGTCGAAGCTGTCCGATGACGATCTGATGGAGGCGGTGCACGACCTGATGCACCTGGCCCGCGCGCAGCTGCTGCGCCACATGCCCGACGATGGGCTGGGGCCGATGGAAGGGCGGGCGCTCGGCTTCTTCGTGCGCCACCCGGGCAGCACGCAGACCGATCTGGTGCAGCACGCGGGGCGGGACAAGGGCCAGCTGGCGCGCCTCATCGCAGTGCTCAAGGACAAGGGCCTGCTGGTGGCCCGGCCGGACGGGCACGACCGCCGGGTGATCCGGCTCTATCCCACCGAAGCGGCGCAGCACCGGCACGAGTCCGTCATGCGCCACCGCCGCCAGGTGGCGGCCCGGGCCGCCCGCGGGCTGGAGGCGCCGGAACGGCAGGCGCTGCTGCGCGCGCTGCGCCACATGCAGGACAACCTGCGAGACGGCGGGCCTTGAAGGGCGCGCGCGGGCGCCGCGCTGGCGTCTGCGAAACAGAGGCGCCGGGTACACTGCGCGCGGAAAAAAAGCCGGCATGAAGATCACCATCGACACCGACGCCCAGTCCCTGGAGTACCAGGCCGGCGATGAAACCCCGAAGCGACTGCCGCTGTACTCGTCCGAGGCCTTCCGGGTGGTGTCCCAGGTCTGGCTCAGGCAGGAGTGGAACCTCCTGCACTGGCAGTCGTTTTCCTGGCTGGGCTTCCAGCTCTGGCAGCTGCCGGAAGATGTGCTGCGGCTGCAGGAGGTGATCGCCAGCGTGCGTCCCGACGTCATCATCGAGACCGGCGTCAACCGCGGCGGCAGCGCCGTCTTCTTCGCCTCGCTGTGCCGGGCGCTGGGGCGCGGGCGGGTGATCTCGATCGACATACAGATACCCCCGGAGCTGCGCGAGGCGGTGGCCGCCTGCCCGCTGGGCGACCTCATCACCCTGATCGAGGGCGACTCGGCTTCTGCGGCGGTGGTGGACCGGGTGCGCCGTTCCGTGGGGCCGGGCCAGACGGTGTTCGTGTTTCTCGACAGCGACCACAGCAAGGCGCATGTGCGCCGGGAACTGGACGCCTACGGCCCGCTGGTCACACCGGGTTCCTACATCGTCGCGACCGACGGTGTCATGGCCCATCTCGCGGACACGCCCGGGGGCCAGGCGCACTGGCTTGAGGACAATCCGGCCGCGGCGGCGCGCGCCTACGCGGCCGAACACCCCGAATTCGAGCTTCACCGGCCCGCAGCGCTCTACAACGAGGCCTTTGTTGAAGAGGCGCTCACCTACTGGCCCGACGCCTGGCTGTACCGACTCCATCCCCCCGCCGACTGAATCCATGCACACGAGTTCCCGCGACAAGATGCGCCTTTTTGTTGAACAGTACCTGGGCGCGCGTCGCGGGGAGCCGCTGGTCATCCACGACCTGGGCAGCCAGGACGTGAACGGTTCGTACCGCGACCTGTTCGATTCCCCGAACTGGCGCTACACCGGGCTGGACATGGTGCCCGGCGACAACGTGGACCTGGTGCTCAAGACGCCCTACACGTGGCGCGAGGTGGCCAGCGGCTCGGTCGATGTGCTGGTGTCCGGGCAGGCCTTCGAACACATCCGCTACGTGTGGATCACCATGCTCGAGGTGGCCCGCGTGCTCAGGCCGGGCGGCCTGTGCATCGTCATTGCGCCGTCCAGCGGGCCGGAGCACCGGTACCCGGTGGATTGCTGGCGGTTCTACCCCGACGGCATGGCGTCCCTCGCCCGTTTTGCCCAGCTCGATCCCGTTCAGGTGAAGACCCAGTGGCAGGACGAGGGCCATGACGACGGCAGCGATGTCTGGCACGACTCCGTGCTGGTCTGCCGCAAGCCCGACCATGGCCCCTGGTGGAACCTCAAGAGCGCGCTCAAGCGCTGGCTGCAGCACCGCAGCTTGGTCCAGGGCCTGTCCGATCCGGCACCTCTTCCTGAAGCGGCGGCGCTGCGCGTCGCCATGCCGGCGCCGGCCACCCGGCCCGCCACACCAGTGGCACCCGCAGTGGCGGAACCGCCCGCGCTGTCGCAGTGCCGCTTCTACCACTCGGTGGACCTTCCCGGCGGCGAGTCGGTGAAGGGGGAATGGGACCTGCGCCCGAACGTGGATGCGTATCTCGGTGGCGTCGACTTCGCGGGGCGCTCGGTGCTCGAAGTAGGGCCGGCCAGCGGCTTCCTGAGCTTTCACATGGAGGCCGCGGGCGCCCGGGTCACGGCGTTGGAGCCGCCCATGGAGCACCTCTGGGATGTGGCCCCCGTGCCCGGTTTCGACGTTGCCGGCTGGCGCCAGGAGTTTGCCCACGTCATCACGGGGGTGCGCCAGTCGTTCCAGTACCTGCACCATGCCCGCGCCTCCCAGGTCCGGCTGATCGTGGCGCATCTGGACGCCCTGCCCGAATCTGAGGGGCCATTCGACATCGGCCTGCTGGCCTCGGTGCTGCTGCACTGCCGTTCGCCGTTCTCGGTCATGGAGCAGCTGGCGCGCCGGGTCAGCGACATCCTCATCGTCACCGAGGTGTACGACGCCAACCTCGGAGATCTGCCGGTCTGCCGCCTGCTGGCGGACCCCGCGATCCCGCAGGTGCACACCTGGTGGGCACTGACGCCCGCCTTTGTCATCCAGTCCCTGGGGCTGCTGGGATTTCCCGACGCGCGGCTCAGCATCCACCACCAGAAGCGGGATGTCGACGGCGCCATGGTCCCGATGTTCACCGTCGTGGCGCGGCGCGCCTGGCCGCCGCAGCAACCGACACCAAGGAACCCCGATGCACAATTCTGACGCCAGCCTGCTGGAGCCACTGCTCTCACCTGCGCTGGACAGCCTTTTCCGGACACCCCGGCGCCTGGGCAAACCCAGCGGGTGGTGGGGCCATGTGCCTTTTGCGTTCTGGATCGTCCAGGCGACCGAACCGCGACTGCTGGTGGAACTGGGCACCCACCATGGCGTGTCCTATGCCGCCTTCTGCGACGCCGTGCTGCAGCACCGTCTGCCCACCCGCTGCTTCGCGGTGGACAGCTGGCAGGGCGACGCACATGCCGGTTTTTTCGACGAGGCGGTCTACCGCGACGTCCAGGCCTTCAACGACGCCCACTACGGCGGGTTCTCCGAACTCATCCGGGCCGACTTCGACACCGCGGTCGCGCACTTCGCCGACGGCTCGATCGACCTGCTGCATATCGACGGCTTCCATACCTACGAAGCCGTTCGGCACGACTACGAAACCTGGCGGCCCAAGCTGTCCGAGCGCGCCGTGGTCCTGTTCCACGACACCAATGTGCGCCGCGACGACTTCGGCGTGCACCGCTTCTTCAGCGAGCTGGCGGGCCGCCATCCCCACTTCGAATTCCTGCACGGCAACGGCCTGGGCGTGGTGGCCCCCGGGCGGGCCATGCCGGCGGCTGTCGCGCAGCTGTGCCACGCCGCATTGACGGCACAAGGCGTCGCCATCCGGGAGCGCTTCGCCGCGGCGGGCGCCCGCTGGCTTGGCCACGCCAATGAACGTGAGATGGAGCGTTCCTTCGCGCTGCAGGTCGACGCCCTGGTCGCTGCGCGCGCCCAGGTGAGCAGCGAGCGCGACCGGGCGCAGGCCGCCGTGGCGCGTCTGGACGGGGAACTCGCACGGGAGCGGGCGGCCGTTCAGGCGCCGCGCCAGGACGCTGGCGAGCGGGATGCCGCGCTGCGCAAGCTGGCCCGGCTGGAAGGGGAGATGAGAACCGCGCGCCAGGAGCGTGCGCTGGTGGAGCATGGCCTGACCGAAGCACGCCAGACCATCGCCACCCTGACGCTGCAGCAGCGCGCGCTGGCCCAGACCCTGGAGACCGCCGAGCCCGCTTTGCGCCAGCTGCTGTCCACGCTGCTCGCGCCCCCGGAGCGAGGGCCTGCCGCCGACAGGCCGGGCGTCCTGCAGCGGATGCAGCGGCGGCTGGGCCGGCGCGAGCCACCGGACCCGCAGCAGCCGGTGATCGACACCGTGCGCCGCTCGGCATTCTTCGACGCGGCCTGGTACCTGGCGGCCCACGCCGATGTGGCCGACGCCGGGGTCGACGCCGCCGTGCACTACGCGCTGTTCGGCGGCCTGTCGGAAGGCCGGGACCCCGGGCCCTGGTTCTCCACCCGGGCCTATCTGGAGGCCCACCCGGATGTGGCGCAGGCCGGACTCAATGCGCTGTACCACTTCGAGGTCCACGGCCGACACGAGGACCGTGGCTTCCCCCTCAGGCCGCTGGACCGGCCGTGGCCGGCCACGTCTGCCCCGGCCCCGGTCGTGGCCATCGAGCCGCCCGCGGCGGTGCAAGATGCCAAGCTGGCGTTCCGCCAGCGCAGCCAGGACGAGCTCGCGCGGTTTCTGCAGGACGGGCACGAGCTGCACTTGCCCACCGCAGAAACACCCCGCGTCTCCATCGTCGTGGTGCTGCACAACCAGGCCGAACTGACGTTCAAGTGCCTGGCGTCGCTGGTGGAGGCGATCGAGGCCCCTTGCGAGGTGCTCCTGATCGACAACGCATCCACCGATGCCACCGCCACCCTGCTGGCCAGGGTGCGCGGCGCCCGGGTGCTGGCTCAGGACGAGAACCTGCATTTCCTGCGCGCGGCCAACCTGGGGGCCACCCACGCCCGGGGTGAGCACCTGCTGTTCCTCAACAACGATGCCCAGCTCAAACCCGGATCGATCCGGGCGGCGCTGGCCCTGCTAGACGGCCGGGGGCGCGTCGGTGCGGTGGGCGGCAAGGTGGTGCTGATGAGCGGCCGCCTCCAGGAGGCGGGCAGCATCGTCTGGGCCGATGGCAGTTGCTCGGGATACGGCCGGGGCGAGGACCCGGACGACGCCGCGTTCCAGTTCCGTCGCGAGGTGGACTACTGCTCGGGGGCCTTCCTCATGGTGCGGCGCGCTCTTTTCGAGGCGCTGGGCGGATTCGACCCGGCCTACGCACCGGCCTACTACGAAGAGACCGACTTCTGCATGCGCCTGCACCAGGCCGGACACACCGTGGTGTACGAGCCGCAGGTCGAGATCCTGCACTACGAGTTCGGCAGTTCGGAGAGTGAGCAGACCGCGGTGGGGCTCATGCAGGCGCACCGGGCGGTCTTCGTCGACCGCCACACCCAGGTGCTGGCCCGGGAGCACCGGCCCCACGGAACGCGCGCCATCGAGGCACGCCAGCGCCCGGCCACGCAGCCGCGCGTGCTGGTGGTCGACGACCGCATCCCCGTCCCGTCGCTGGGCTCTGGTTTCCCGCGGGCGCGCCAGCTCGTCCACAGCCTGCACGAAGCCGGTGCCTTCGTCAGCCATTACCCGCTGACCTGCCCGCAGGTCGACCTGGTGGAGGCCTACGAGGTGCTGCCGCGCGAGGTGGAGATCATGGCCGGTCGAGGCATCGACGGGCTGGCCGACTTCCTGCGCGAGCGCTGCGGGTACTACGACGCGGTGATCGTCAGCCGGCCGCACAACATGGACCGCTTTCTCCGCGCCTGCCGGGAGGTACCCGCCTTCCTGCCCGGCACCGCGCTGGTCTACGACGCCGAGGCGATCTTCGCCACCCGCGAAACACTGCGTGCCCAGGTGCTGGGCGAGCCGGCACCGGAGGAAGACGGCGCGGCTGCGCTGACCCGCGAACTGCAGCTGGCCGAGGCGGCCCGCCATGTCTTCGCCGTGAGCGAGGCCGAAGCCGAGCGGTTCCGCCAGGCGGGCTGCCAGGACGTGCGGGTGCTGGGCAACGGCATTGCCGCGCAGCCCACGCCCCAGGGCCACAGCGAGCGGCGCCACCTGCTGTTTGTCGGCCGGTTGGCGGAGGAGGGTTCACCCAACGCCGATTCGGTGTGCTGGTTCGTGCGCGAGGTCATGCCCCGGCTGGACCAGCTGATCGGCGAAGGCTATGTGCTCCACCTCGTGGGCAGCCCGTGCGAGAGCCTCCAGCAGGCGCTGGGCGGACCGCGGGTGGTGTTCCATGGCCGTGTCGAGGACATCCGGCACTTTTATGAACAGGCCCGCGTGTTCATCGCGCCCACCCGCTTTGCGGCCGGCATCCCCCTCAAGGTCCAGGAGGCGGCGGCGCAGGGCGTGCCGGTGGTGGCCAGCGGACTGGTGGCGACGCAGCTCGGCTGGGCCGGGCAGGGTGCCCTGCTGGGTGCGGACAGCGCCGAGGACTTCGCCCAGGCCTGCGCGCGGCTCTACTTCGATGCCGCCCTGTGGCAGAAGACCCGCCAGGCGGCGCTGGCGGCCGTGGAGCGGGACTGCGCTCCGCAGGCGTTTGACGCGACGGTGCGGGCCGTGCTGCGCGAAGCGTGTGAGTCGTCGGGCCGGCCGGTCGATCTGGCGCCCGGGAATGAACAGGCGCGCGTGTCGGAGGCCTGGAGCGTGTCACCGTCGCAGCGTCAGGACATCCAGGGCATGAACTGGATGGCGCATCCGAGGGTCATGGCCCGCCTCCACCACAAGGCCACCGGCCAAGAAGGCACGGATGTGTACATCCATCTGAAGGACACGCTGACCCGTCTGGGCTGGAGCCTCCCTGTGCCGCGCCTGGTCAGCCTGGGCTGCGGGTTCGGGGCCCTGGAGCGCGGTTTCGCGCAGATCGGGCTGGCCAGCCGGATCGATGGTTACGACATCGCCGAAGGCGCGATTGCCGGTGCGCGCGCACGGGCCGCCGACATGGGGCTGGACCAGCTGCACTACCACGTGGCCGATCTGGAACGGCTGGAGCTGCCGGAGGCGTCCTGCGACCTGGTGGTCGGCTTCCAGTCGATCCACCACGTCAACGACCTGGACCGCCTGTTCCGCATGGTCCGGCGGGCGCTGCGCCCGGGCGGCATCTTCCATCTGCACGAGTACGTCGGGCCCGACCGCTTCCAGTGGACCGATGCCCAGCTGTCCCACATGAACGCCTTCCTGCAGACCCTTCCCGAGCGCTACCACCGCCTGCCCAACGGCGTGGTGCGGGGGCCCCGGGAGCGTCCGCGTGCGGCCGACGTGATCGCCTGCGATCCGTCCGAGGCGATCCGTTCCTCGCAGATCATTCCCACGCTGGAGAAGCACTTCCGCGTGCTGGACCGGCGCGACCTGGGCGGGGCCCTGCTGCACATCGGGCTGAGCGACATCGCGCAGAACTTCAGCGAGTCCAGTGCCGAAGACATGGCCCACCTCGACCGCTTCTTCGCGCTCGAGGACCGGCTCGTGGCCGAAGGTCAGATCGGCTCCGACTTCGCCGTGCTGACGGCGGTTCGGCCGCACGACGAATGATCTTCAGCTCCGTCGAGTTCCTCTTCTACTTCCTGCCGATATTCCTGCTGGTCTACCAGGTCTCGGGCCGCCACAACGCGGTGTTGCTGGCGGGCAGCGCCGTGTTCTACGCCTGGGGTGAACTCCGGAACGCATGGGTGCTGGCGGCGTCGCTGACCGGGTGCTACCTCGGCGGCCTCGCGCTGGGGCGCGTGGCGGACCGCCGGGACCGCCAGCGCTGGGTGTTGCTGGTGTCGCTGCTGTTCCAGCTCTCGCTGCTCGCGGTCTTCAAGTACATCGGTTTCCTGGCCGACACCCTGCACGACCTGGGCTGGCAGGTGTCCATCGAGCCCGGGTCGGTGCCCGTCCTGCCGGTGGGCATCTCGTTCTTCACGTTCCACGCCATGTCCTACCTGGTCGACATTTACCGCGGCCAGTTGCCCGTCGAGCGCAAGCTCTCCCGGCTGACCAACTACATCCTGCTGTTTCCCCACCTGCTGGCCGGGCCCATCGTCCGGTACGCCGCCATCCGGCGGCAGCTGATCCGGCGCCACTGGACCGTGGCCCGCCTGCGCTTCGGCATGGAGCTGCTCATCATCGGTCTGGGGCAGAAGCTGCTGCTGGCCAACCCGCTGGGCACCGTGGTCGACGCGATCTACCAGCTCGACAGCCATGCGCTGACCACCGCACTGGCCTGGCTGGGCGCGATCGCCTACGCGTTCCAGGTGTACCTGGACTTCTCGGGCTATTCCCACATGGCGCTCGGACTGGCGCTGCTGCTGGGCTTCTCGTTTCCCCGCAATTTCCGTTTCCCGTTCCACGCGCTGTCGGTGCGCGAGTTCTGGCGCCGCTGGCACATCAGCCTCTCGTCCTGGCTGCGCGACTACGTGTACACCCCGCTGGGGGGCAGCCGCCGCGGCGGGGGCCGCACCATCGCCAACATCCTCATCGTGTTCGGGCTCTGCGGCCTGTGGCACGGGGCCGGCTGGAATTTCGTCTGCTGGGGGCTCTACAACGGCGGACTCATCGTGCTGGAGCGGCTGGGGCTGGGCCGGATCACGGCGCGCTGGCCCCGCGTGTGCCAGCAGATCTACGCCTGGCTGGCCTTCACGACGGGCGTGGCCATGTTCCGTTCCGAGGACTTCGCACAGGTCGGGACGGTCTATGCCGCCATGGCCGGCTGGTCGTCCGCCACGGCCGGCGCCCTGCATCCGGGCCGCTTCCTGGACGGATACACGGTGCTGGTGCTGCTGCTGGCCTTCTCATCGATGCTGCCCCTGTCGCACTGGCTCGGCGGGGGGCACTTCGTGCGCCCGCGCTGGGCTCCGGCGCGCTGGGTTTTCCTCACGCTGGTGCTGGTCCTCAGTGCCATGAGCCTGGCGTCCGGCAGCCACAACCCCTTCCTCTACTTCCGCTTCTGAGCATGAAGGCCCTGCCGACCCGCCGCGCAAATGCCCTGGTGCTGGCACTTTGGTGCGCCCTGCTGCTGACGCCGCTGCTGGGGCACCTGTTCCGGCCGCCGCACGAGGCACCGCTGGAAAACCGGACACTCGCACCGGCGCCGGGCTGGCCCGGCACCCTGGATGAGGTGAGCACCTGGCCGGCGCGGATGCAGGCCTGGATGCGCGACCATTTCGGCCTGCGTGGCGAACTGCTGGAGGCCAGCCACCGTTGGCGCCACCAGGTGTTCGGTGATTTCCTGTCCGCCGACCTGGTCCCCGGTCAGGCGGGCGAGGTGTTCTACAACGTGTTCGGTGACACTCCGGGCAACGCGCTGCGGGTGATGTGCGGGGCCGAGCGCATTGAGCTGCCTGTGGTCGGTCAGCGGGTTGCGGAACTGCTGGCCGCGACCCATGCCGATCTGCCCAGGAGCTACCTGATGATGGCCCCCGACAAGTCGCGTCTGCGGCCTCGTTTGCTGCCCCGCTGGTTGCAGGAGGAATGCGCCGGTGGTCAGCCGCCGGCCGAATCCCTGGTTGACCGGCTGGCGCAGAAGCCCGAGACCGCAGGCCGGCTGTTCTACCCCATTGATGCGATGCGCCAGGTCGATGGGGTGGACCCGGTCTACCGTCCCTGGAACCTGCATTGGGACTTTCACGGTGCGGCCGTCGCCGCCGACTGGCTGGCACAAGGCCAGTGGGGTCTGTCGCGCCGCTATGACGTGGCCCTGGAGCCGCGGGAGACCGAGTTCGACCTGCGGGCATTGGCGCCCGGCGTGGCGCGCCGTGACACCACCCTCGTCCCTGTCTATCCGGACGGGCGGGTGCTGGTGTGCCACAACGACGCCGCCTGCTTCCCCGAGTTCGCCGCCGAGGCCGCCCTGCTGTTCCAGGTCGCCCGTGTGCGGTCGGCCTGGCAACTGCCCGCGGGACAGCGCCGGCCCACGCTGGTCATCATCGGCGACTCCTTTGGCGACAACATCACAGAACCCCTGGCGCGCTATTTCGCCGAGGTCTGGTACCTGTCGATGAACCACCTGTCCCGGCTCAGTCCGGCGCAGCGCCGGCACGTGCGGTCGGTCGTGATCGACCAGCTCCGGCCCGACGTGCTGCTGCACGTGTACAACGAAAGCACGGTGCTGACCGACCGGGCCCGGTATCTGGAGCGGGTCCGGGAGCTGCTGGAACCTGTACCCACCCAGTAACCCGTTTCATGGACAATTGAAACCAAGTTACAACGGAGACACCTTACATGCCCCAGCGCGCCACCAAAATCGTCGCCACCCTCGGCCCTGCGTCCAGCGATCCCGCCCTGCTTGAGGCCATGATCCGGTCCGGCGTCAACGTCGTTCGCCTGAACTTCTCGCACGGCAAGGCGCAGGACCACATCGACCGCGCCAACCTCGTGCGCGCCGCCGCCAAGCGCGCCGGCCGCGAGGTGGGCATCATGGCCGACCTGCAGGGCCCCAAGATCCGCGTCGGCAAGTTCGCCGAAGGCAAGGTGATGCTCGAACCCGGCCAGCCCTTCGTGCTCGACGCCTCGCGCACCGAGCCGGGCGACATCGCCGGTGTGGGCCTGGACTACAAGGAGCTGCCGCGCGACGTGAAGGCCGGCGACACCCTGCTGCTCAACGACGGCCTGATCGTGATGACGGTGGACAAGGTGGTCGGCGATGCCGTGCACACCACGGTCAAGCTCGGCGGCGAGCTGTCCAACAACAAGGGCATCAACAAGCAGGGTGGCGGCCTGACCGCGCCCGCGCTGACCGCCAAGGACATGGAGGACATCAAGACCGCCATGAGCCTGATGGCCGACTACGTGGCCGTGAGCTTCCCCAAGAACGCGACCGACATGGAACTGGCGCGCCAGCTGTGCAACATGGCCGCGGCGCAGTACAACCACAAGCCGGGCCTGATCGCCAAGATCGAGCGCGCCGAGGCCATCCCGGAACTGGAAAACATCCTCAAGGTGTCCGACGGCATCATGGTGGCGCGCGGTGACCTGGCGGTGGAGGTGGGCAACGCGGCGGTGCCGGGCCTGCAGAAGCGCATGATCCTGATGGCGCGCAAGATGGACAAGGTGGTCATCACCGCGACACAGATGATGGAGTCCATGATCGTCAACCCGGTGCCCACGCGCGCCGAGGTGAGCGACGTGGCCAATGCCGTGCTCGACGGCACCGACGCCGTGATGCTCAGCGCCGAGACAGCGGCCGGCAAGTACCCGCTGGAGACCGTGCAGCAGATGGCCGCCATCTGCCAGGAGGCCGAGAAGACCGACCACGACCCGCTGGAAGACGACTTCGTGGGAGCGACCTTCACCCGCATCGACCAGGCCATCGCCATGGGCGCGCTGTTCACCGCGCACCACCTCAAGGCCAAGGCCATCGTGGCGCTGACCGAGTCGGGCTCGACCGCGCTCTGGATGAGCCGCCACAGCGTGCGCATGCCGATCTATGCGGTCACGTCCAAGCTGTCCTCGCAGCGCAAGATGACGCTCTACCGCAATGTGCGGCCGCTGCTGGTGGACACCAGCGCCGACCGCGACACCGCGCTGGCCGAGGCCGAGGCCGACCTGAAGGCGCGCGGCGTGATGCAGAAGGGCGACGTCTACGCCATCACCGTGGGCGAGCCCATGGGCACGCCGGGCGGCACCAACACGCTGAAGATCTGCCGGGCGGCCTGAACCGCCTGTCATCGGCGCGCAAGGCCGGGCGCCTTAAAATCCCCGAAGTTACAGACCGGTTACCAACTTTGACTAGGGGATTCTCATGGCGCTCGTTTCCATGCGCGAACTGCTCGACCACGCTGCGGCCAACGGCTACGGCATTCCGGCGTTCAACGTCAACAACCTGGAGCAGGTGCAGGCCGTCATGGCCGCGGCCGACGAGGTCGGCGCACCCGTCATCCTGCAGGCCTCGGCCGGCGCCCGCAAATACGCCGGGGAAGCCTTCATCAAGCACCTGATCCAGGCCGCCGCCGAGATGTACCCGCACATCCCGATGGTGATGCACCAGGACCACGGCACCAGCCTCAAGGTCTGCGAAGGCGCCATCGGCCTGGGTTTCGGCTCGGTGATGATGGACGGCTCGCTGATGGAAGACGGCAAGACCCCGGCCAGCTTCGACTACAACGTCGACGTGACCCGCAAGGTGGTCGAACTGGCCCACAAGACCGGCGTGACCGTGGAAGGCGAACTCGGCTGCCTGGGCAACCTGGAAACCGGTGATGCCGGCGAGGAAGACGGCATTGGCGCCGAAGGCAAGCTGGACCATTCCCAGATGCTGACCGACCCCGAAGAGGCCGCCCAGTTCGTCAAGGCCACCCAGCTGGACGCGCTGGCGATCGCCATCGGCACCAGCCACGGCGCCTACAAGTTCAGCCGCCCGCCCACCGGCGACATCCTGGCCATCAGCCGCGTGAAGGAAATCCACGCCCGCATCCCCAACACCCACCTGGTGATGCACGGTTCGTCGTCGGTGCCGCAGGAATTGCGCGCCATCATCAACCAGTACGGCGGCGCGATGAAGGAAACCTACGGCGTGCCGGTGGCCGAGATCCAGGAAGCCATCAAGCACGGCGTGCGCAAGATCAACATCGACACCGACATCCGCATGGCCATGACCGGCGCGGTGCGCAAGTTCATGGCCGAGAACCCCGAGAAGTTCGACGCCCGCGAATGGCTCAAACCCGCCCGCGAAGCGGCCAAGGCGGTGTGCAAGCAGCGCTACCTGGAATTCGGCTGCGAAGGCCAGGGCGCCAAGATCAAGGGCGAGACGCTCTCCGTGATGGCCGCCCGTTACGCCAGCGGCGAGCTGGCTCAGAAGGTGGTCTGATCCCGCCGGGACCGACCTGCGATAATCCGCCGGAATGGTTCAAAGCCCGTTGACTGTTCGGTCACCGGGCTTTTTTCTTGTCTGTCACTTTCCCTGCGACCGATCATGAGCACCGCCCTGCACACCTCCGCCCTCAAGTCCCTGCCGCTGCTCGCACGCGGCAAGGTGCGCGACAACTACGCCGTGGGCGACGACCGCATCCTGATGGTGGCGTCCGACCGCATCAGCGCCTTCGACGTGATCATGGGCGAACCCATCCCCGGCAAGGGCGCGCTGCTGACCACGCTCAGCCTGTTCTGGTTTGACCAGCTCGGCCCCAAGGGCCTGAACATCTGTCCCATCCACCTGACCGGCGACGCCCCCGAGAGCGTGGTCTCGGCCGACGAGGCGGACCTGGTCAAGGGCCGTTCGATGCTGGTGCAGCGCCTCAAGCCGATTCCCGTGGAAGCCGTGGTGCGCGGTTACCTGGCCGGCAGCGGCTGGAAGGAATACCAGGACAGCCGCTCGGTCTGCGGCGTGAAGCTGCCCGAGGGCCTGCAGAACGCCAGCAAACTGCCCGAGCCGATCTACACCCCGGCGGCCAAGGCCGAGATGGGCGAGCACGACGAGAACATCACCTACGAGAAGACGGTGGAGATGGTCGGTGCCGACATCGCCGCGCAGATCCGCGACAAGGCGATCGCGCTGTACAAGGCCGCCGCCGAGATCGCGCTCAGGAAGGGCATCATCATTGCGGACACCAAGTTCGAGTTCGGTCTGGACAAGAACGGCACCGTGGTGCTGATGGACGAGGTGCTGACGCCCGATTCCTCGCGCTACTGGCCGGCCGACCAGTACGCCGTGGGCAGCAACCCGCCCAGCTTCGACAAGCAGTTCCTGCGCGACTGGCTGGAGACCGCCAAGGTCAACGGCCAGCCCTGGGACAAGGCACCGCCCGCGCCGCGATTGCCGCGCGAGGTGATCGAGAAGACGGCCGCCAAGTACCAGGAAGCGCTGACCCGTCTGATGGGTTGACCTGCGGGGGCCCGCCCCGGGGCGGGGGCGAAGGGTTGTTCGGCCGGTGGTGCCGGTTACCGCGAGGTTACTGGGTAGAGTGCGGTCACCGAACACCAGGAGACGCATCATGTACACTGCCCACCCCCAGCGCTACGAGCGCATGCCCTACCGCACCGTCGGCAAGAGCGGCCTGAAGCTGCCTAGCATCACTCTCGGCCTGTGGCACAACTTCGGCGATGCCACGCCGATGGAAACGCAGCGCGCCATGCTGCGCACCGCTTTCGACGCCGGCATCACCCACTTCGATCTGGCCAACAACTACGGCCCGCCCGCCGGCAGCGCCGAGACCAATTTCGGTGAACACCTGCGGCGCGATTTCCGGCCCTACCGCGACGAGCTCATCATCTCCAGCAAGGCCGGCTACGACATGTGGCCCGGCCCATACGGACAGGGCGGTGGCTCGCGCAAGTACGTGCTGGCCAGCCTGGACCAGAGCCTGAAGCGCATGGGGCTGGACTACGTGGACATCTTCTATTCGCACCGCTTCGACCCCGACACCCCGCTCGAAGAAACCATGGGCGCGCTGGCCACGGCGGTGCAGCAGGGCAAGGCGCTGTACGTGGGCATTTCCAGCTACTCGGCCGGCAAGACGCGCGAGGCCGCGGCCATCCTGCGGCAGATGGGCGTGCCGCTGCTGATCCACCAGCCGTCCTACAGCCTGCTCAACCGCTGGGTCGAGGAAGCGCTGCTCGACACCCTGCAGGCCGAGGGCATGGGCTGCATCGCCTTCAGCCCGCTGGCGCAGGGCCTGCTGACGAACAAGTACCTGAACGGCGTGCCGCAGGATGCGCGCATCCACCGCCCCGGGGGCGGATCGTTCAAGCAGGAACACCTGAGCGAACAGAACCTGATCCATGTGCGCGCACTCAACGACATGGCGCAGGCGCGCGGCCAGAGCCTGGCGCAGATGGCCGTGGCCTGGGTGCTGCGCCATCCGGGCATGAGCTCGGCGCTGATCGGCGCCAGCAAGCCCGAGCAGATCACCGAGCTGGTCGGCGCGCTGCAGAACCTGCACTTCAGCGCCGACGAACTCGCCGCCATCGACCAGCACGCGGTGGACGGCGGCCTCAACCTCTGGAAGAAGCCTTCGACCGACCAGCGGCTGTGACGCCGGGCGCCGCCCGGGCGGGGTCCAGCGACATTTCCTGGGCGAGCGCCAGCGACTCCTGCATCACCGCGCGGGTGGCCGGGCTGAGCGGGCCGGTGCGTGCCAGCGCCAGCGCGATGTGGCGCACGATGGGCGGGTCCACCAAGCGCGCGGCCTGGAAGCGGTGCTGGCTGCGCGCCACGTCGATGGCGTAGGACCCGAGCAGCGCGTAGGCGCCGCCCTGCGAGGCGATGCCCAGCTGCAGCGCGAGCGAATCGGCCTCCAGCACCACGTTGAGCTGCACGCCGCGCTGGCGCGCCACCTGCTCCAGCTGGTCGCGCCAGCTGCTGGGGCGGCAGAAGGCCACCAGCGGCAGGCCGTCCAGCGCCCTGAACTTCACCGTCGGTTTCGCGGTCACCGCGTCGCCCTCCGGGCCGACGAGGTAGGTCTGCGCCTCGGCCAGCGACAGCGCGTCGCTGCCGTTGGGCTGGCCGTGGCGGAACAGCAGGGCCAGATCCAGGCTGCCGTCGTCCAGCCAGGTCTCCAGCTGCGCGCCCTGGCCTTCGCGCACGCTCAGCTGCACCAGCGGGTGCTGCTGGCGCAGGCGGGTGAACAGCGTGCTCACGAAGGGGTGGGCCAGCGACGGGATGGTGCCCAGGCGCACGCGGCCCATGGTCTGGCCGGCGGTGGCGCGGACGTCGTTCTCCAGCTGCTCGGTGCTGCTCAGCCAGACCCGCACCTTGGGCGCGATGCGCTGGCCGAAGGCCGTGAGTGCGACACCCCGGCCGGTGCGCTCGAACAGGCGCCCGCCGCACCGCTGCTCCAGCTCGGCGATCTGCCGGCTCACATGCGGCTGGCTGGTGCCGTGCAGCAGCGCGACCTTGCTCAGGCTGCCGGTTTCGGCGGCGTCGAGGAACAGCTTCCAGAGCGCAGGATTCATGGACTTGGCATGCGGAAAACGTATGTCTGAAATGTACCGTCAGACAGTTCCGCTATGGGTTGCGTTGGCCGACAGTCCGTTCCACGGCGGCGGACCTGCAGGGCCCCGCCGCCCAGGCGGTCACCGGGCAGAAAGCACGGCGGCTGTGCCGAACGAACCCCTTGCTGAGGAAATGCCATGAAAGCTCCTGATCTGCGCGGCCTGAACCCCGCCCCCGTGACCCCCTTCACCCGCGACGGCGCCGTCGACTACGCGGCCATCCAGCGCCTGGGCCGCTGGCTGGCCAGCGTGGACGGCGTCAAGAGCCTGACCGTGCTTGGCCACGCTGGCGAGGGCACCTTCCTCGAACGCGACGAGCAGTTCAAGGTCATCGAAGCCTTCCGCAAGGCGGTGGACGACAAGCTGCCCATCATCGCCGGCATCACGCTCGAAGGCACCCAGGTCGCCGCGGCCGAAGCCCGGCGCGCTGTGGAGGCCGGCGCTTCGGCCGGCCTGGTCTATCCCTCGCACGGCTGGCTGCGCTTCGGCTACCAGAAGGGCGCACCGCAGGACAAGTACAAGGCCATCTACGAGGCCAGTGGCCTGCCGCTGATCCTGTTCCAGTACCCCGACGCCACCAAGTGCACCTATGACCTGCAGACGCAGCTGGACATCGCGGCCCTGCCCGGCGTGTTCGCCATGAAGAACGGCGTGCGCAACATGAAGCGCTGGGACCGCGAGATCCCGGTCATCCGCCAGGAGCGCCCCGACCTGCAGATCCTGACCTGCCACGACGAGTACTTGCTGCACACCATGTTCGACGTGGACGGCGCGCTGGTGGGCTATGGCTGCATCGCGCCCGAGCCGCTGGTCGAGATGATCAAGGCCGGCAAGGCCAAGGACTACAAGAAGGCGCGCGAACTGCACGACCGCCTGTTGCCGGTGACCGCCAACGTCTACCACCGCGGCTCGCACATGGAGGGTTCGGTGGCGCTGAAGTGGGCACTGGTGGCGCGCGGCATCCTCGAGCACGCCACGGTGCGCAGCCCGCTGCTGCCGCTGGCCGAAGGCGCCGAGCACGAAATCGCCGCCGCCATGCGCGCCGCAGGCCTGGGCCTGGCGCAGTGAGACCCCTCAGGCGCGCCGGGCCGGCGCGCCTACCATCCACCCGTGGAGACAAGAAGCATGAAGACCAAGATCTGGATGGCCGCCCTGGCGCTGGGGCTGTCGCTGACGGCGCCGGCGCCGGTGCAGGCGCAGGCGCAGGGCCAGTTCCCGTCGGGCACGCTCAAACTGGTCGTTCCCTTTGCCGCAGGCGGCGGGGTGGACCAGGCGGCGCGCCTGCTGGGCCGGCAGCTGCAGACCGACCTGGGCGTGTCGGTGATCGTCGAGAACAAGGCCGGCGCCAGCGGCACCATCGGCGGCAAGGCAGTGCAGATGGCCACGCCCGATGGCATGACCCTGCTGTTCTCGGCCGCCACCCACGTGCTGGCCAGGCAGGTGCTGGCCAACCCGCCCTACGACCCGCAGGCCGACTTCGCGCCCGTGGCACGTGTGGGTGAGGCGCCGCTGATGCTGGTGATTCCGCCCGGCGCACCGCAGAAGAACCTGAAGGAGGTGCTGGACGCCGCACGTGCGCAACCCGACAAGTGGACCGCCGCCGTGCCGGCCCTGGGTGCGCCCAGCCATCTGGCGACGCTGCTGCTGGCCCAGCAGGGCAGCCTCAAACTGACCATGACGCCGTACAAGGGCACCGCGCCTGCGCTGGCCGACGTGGCTGGCGGCCATGTGCAGTTGCTGATGGATTCCATCATTTCGATCCAGGCCATGGCGAAAAGCGGCAAGGTCAAGGCCATCGCCACCACCATGGCGCGCCGCAGCAAGGTGGCGCCGGACGTGCCCACCGCGGCCGAAAGCGGCTATCCCGGCATGGTCTACGAGTCCTGGTACGGCGTCTGGGCGCCCAAGGGCACGCCGGAAGACCGGGTGCAGCTGCTGAACAAGGCCGTCAACAAGGCGGTGGACCAGCTGGCGAAATCGGGTGCCCTCGACACCCTGGGGATCGAGCCGGTGCAGGAGAGCATCGAGCAGTTCCGCAAGTACGTGGCCGCCGACGTGACCCGCAGCGCCGAGCTGCTCAAGGGGGCTGGCTTCAAGCCTGAGTGAGGCGGCTCAGTTCAGCGCCATGCTGAGCTTGCGCCGGTACTGCGAGACCAGCTGCGCCTGCGGGTCTTCCTGCACCGCCGCCTTGCCCGCCAGCTCGATGCCGCCGGCGCTCTTGCCTGCGGCGGCCGGGTCGGCCTTGGGCTTGGGCGGGGTCATGAGTTCGAGCAGACCGACGTAGGTCTTGCGCGGAGCCTCGTCGTCCCACTTTTTGTCGCGCATGATGATTTCCAGCAGCTCTTCCAGCGCGGCGGGCCACTCGCCCATGGCGATCAGCACGCGGCTCTTGGCGAAGCGGGTCTCGAAGTCGCGCTTGTTCTGGCCGATCAGCTCGTCGAACTTCTCCAGCGGCCACTGCCCGCGCGGGTCGGTGCCGACAAATTCCAGTGCGTTGAGCCACTGGGCCAGGGCGTCGAAGCGCAGCGGCACGGGGATGCGCGAGAGCGCGGGCGCCAGCGCCCCGGCGGCCTGTTCGAACAGGCCGTGGCTGATGCACTGGCGGATCAGTTCGAAACGCAGGTCGTCGTTGTCGGGCGCCTGGGCCACGGCCTGGGCCAGCTTCTCCAGCGCGGAGCCGGCCTCGGCCTCATCGGCGCCGTTGGCCAGCATCTGCTGTGCCTCGTCGGCCTCGGCCAGGGCGGCCAGCTCGTCCTCGCTGGGCAGGTGTTTGTCGAGAAAGGCCTTGATCTGGCCCTCGGGCAGCGCGCCCATGAAGCCGTCCACCGGCTGGCCGCCGATCAGCAGCACGCAGGTCGGGATGCTGCGGATGCCGAAGGCCGCGGCCAGCTGCTGCTCCTGGTCGGAGTCGATCTTGACCAGCTTGAAGCGGCCGCCGTACTCGGCCTCGACCTTCTCCAGGATGGGGCCGATGACCTTGCAGGGACCGCACCAGGTGGCCCAGAAATCAACCAGCACCGGGGTGTGCATGGAGGCCTCGATGACCTCGGCTTCGAAGTTGGCGACGGTGACGTTGATCATGGCGTGCTGCGGTGGTGTGGGGGCGGGACGTGGCGGCCGGCGTGGCGCGAAACGTAAAATCCGCACTTTACCGGAGCCGCCCGCCCGCGGGCTCCGGCTTCACCCGAGTCCCCTTCCAACAGCGCCCGCCCGGCGCGCACGAGAGCCTTCCCCATGAGCACACCCCTGGTTGGCGTCGTCATGGGTTCCAGCAGCGACTGGGACACCATGCAGCACGCCGTGCAGATCCTCAAAGACTTCGGCATTGCGCACGAGGCGCGCGTGGTTTCGGCCCACCGCATGCCCGACGACATGTTCGCCTACGCCGAAGCCGCCGCAGGCCGGGGGCTCAAGGCCATCATCGCCGGCGCCGGGGGCGCGGCCCACCTGCCGGGCATGATCGCCGCCAAGACGGTGGTGCCGGTGCTGGGCGTGCCCGTGATGTCCAAAGCGCTGTCGGGCGTGGACTCGCTGCACTCCATCGTGCAGATGCCCAAGGGCGTGCCGGTCGCGACCTTCGCCATCGGCCCGGCCGGTGCCGCCAACGCGGCGCTCTTCGCCGTGGCCCTGCTGGCCAACGAAGACCCGGCCCTGCGCCAGTGGCTGCTGGCTTTTCGCGCCGAGCAGACCGAAGCGGCGCGCAACATGACTTTGCCCGTCTGAAACCATGAGCCTCAAACCCTTGCTTCCCGGCGCCCTGTCCGACCGGGGCCAGCAGATGACCCTGGGCGTGATGGGCGGCGGCCAGCTCGGCCGCATGTTCGTGCAGGCCGCGCAGGCCATGGGCTACTTCACCGCGGTGCTGGACCCCGATCCGGCCAGCCCGGCCGGCCTGGTGGCGCACTGGCACATCGACACCGCCTACGACGACGAGCAGGGCCTGGCCCAGCTCATGCAGCGCTGCGACGCCATCACCACCGAGTTCGAGAACGTGCCCGCGCCCGCGCTCATCACCCTGGGCGCGCACCGCCCGGTGGCGCCGTCGGCCAATTGCGTGGCCGTGGCGCAGGACCGCATCCAGGAAAAGGCGCATTTCGTCCAGTGCGGGCCCGTCAGCGGCGTCTACCCCGCGCCCTACGCCGCCATCGAAACGCCCGAGCTGCTGGCCGCGGTGCCGGCCGACCTGCTGCCCGGCATCCTCAAGACCGCGCGCCTGGGTTACGACGGCAAGGGCCAGATCCGCGTGAAGAACCGCGAAGAACTCGCTGCCGCCTGGGACAAACTCGGCCGGGTGCCCTGCGTGCTGGAAAAGCTGATGCCGCTGCAGAGCGAGTGCTCGGTCATCGTGGCGCGCGGCGCCGACGGGCAGGTGGTCGCCTTCCCGGTGCAGAAGAACACCCACCACGACGGCATCCTGGCCATCACCGAGGTCTACGAGGGCGCCGTGCCGGCCGAGCTGGCGGCGCGCGCGCAAGCCAGCACGGTCGCCATCGCCCACCACCTGAACTACGTCGGCGTGCTCTGCGTCGAGTACTTCGTGGTCGACAACGGCCAGGGCGGCTCGGACCTGATCGTCAACGAGATGGCACCGCGCCCGCACAACAGCGGCCACTACACGCAGAACGCCTGCGATATGTCCCAGTTCGAGGCGCAGGTGCGCTCCCTGGCCGGCCTGCCGCTGCCCACGCCGCGCCAGCACAGCCCCGCCATCATGGTCAACCTGCTGGGCGACCTCTGGTTCAACCCCAACGGCGTGCGCGCCCAGGCCTGCGAGCAGCCGGTGGCACCGCCCTGGGCGCAGGTGCTGGCGCTGCCGGGCACCCACCTGCACCTGTACGGCAAGCTCAGCGCCCGCCCGGGCCGCAAGATGGGCCACCTGAACATCACCGGCGCCAGCGTGGCCCAGGTGCGCGAGACGGCGGCGCAGGTGCTGGCGCTGCTGGGCCTGCCTGCGCTGGACTGAACCCGTGCCCCTGACCCTGAACGCCAGCGACCCGGTCGCCATCGAGCAAGCCGCGCAGCGCCTGGCCGCGGGCGGCCTGGTGGGCATGCCGACCGAGACGGTGTATGGCCTGGCGGCCGATGCCGGCAACGCCAGCGCGGTGAGCCGCATCTTCACGGCCAAGGGCCGGCCCAGCGACCACCCGCTGATCGTGCACATCCCCCCGGCCGAAGCCGGTGACTGGCGCGCGGCGGTGGCGCCGCTGGCGCACAGCGTGCCGGATTTCGCCGTGGCGCTGATGGCCGCCTTCTGGCCCGGACCGCTCACGCTGATCCTGCCGCGCCGGCCCGAGGTGGCCGCGGTGGCGGCTGGTGGTCAGGACTCGGTGGGCGTGCGCTGCCCGTCGCACCCGGTGGCGCAGGCGCTGCTGAAGGCAGCAGGTCGGCAAGGCGTGATCGGCGTGGCCGCGCCCAGCGCCAACCGCTTCGGCCGCGTCAGCCCGACCACGGCCGCGCACGTGGCCGAGGAATTCTCCGACCTGGACGACGAACAGCTGCTGATCCTCGACGGCGGCGCCTGCCCGGTGGGCATCGAATCGACCATCGTGGACTGCTCGCGCGGTGCGCCGGTGCTGCTGCGCCCTGGCATGCTCACGCCCGCGCAGATCGAGGCCGCCTGTGGCCAGCCGCTGCGCGAGCGCGACGAGGCCGCGCCACGCGCCTCGGGCACGCTGGAATCGCATTACGCGCCGCGCGCCAAGGTGCGGCTGATGTCGGGCGAGCAGATCCAGGCCGCGCTGGACGTGCTGGACCAGGACGCGAAGCACATCGCCGTGTACACGCGCACCACGCAGAGGGCCGCCCGCGCCGTGGTGCAGCGCCGCATGCCGGCCGACGCCGCCGCCTGCGCGCAGGAACTGTTCGCGGTGCTGCGCGAGCTGGACGCCACCGGCGTGAAGCTGATCTGGGTCGAGGCGCCGCCCGAAGGCAGCGAGTGGGACGGCGTGCGCGACCGGCTGCAGCGCGCCGCGGCCTGACGCGGGCGATTCTTTCCCTCAAGTTCGGCGAGGGCCGGCCGATAGCCCATGCAGGATGCCCGTCAGGGCGTCTGTACTACCGTCAGCCGAACCACCTGCGAGCCCGCCGTGAACCGCAACCACTTCGCTTTCCAGAGCGTCAGCGACGACCGTCTGGCCATCAACGACGCCACGAGACACCAGTACTACAGCACCATGCAGGCCGAGACCGGCGACGACGACCTGCTGCTGGCCGCGCTCAACCGCCGCAAGGCGCGCGCGCTGATCGCCCGCCGCGACCACCGCCGGCTGGGCATCGGGCTGGTGGTCCTGGCGGTGTGTGTCGTGCCCGCACTGGTCTGGTGGCTGGGCTGAACCCCCACCCGCGGCGGCTTCAGTCGGGCAGGGCGGCGGTCCACTCGACCAGGGTGTCGAGCGCCGGGCGTGCCGCCATGGCGTTCGGGTGGTTGATGAACCCGACCACCACGTAACGACCACCGTTGCCCGCGTTCACATAGCCGGCGATGCCGGTCACGTCGCGCAGCGTGCCGGTCTTGAGCCAGGCGTTGCCATAGGCCGGGCTGCCGGGCTCCCGGCCGACGCGGGCCGCCGTGCCCTTGACCCCGGCCACCGACAGCGACTGGACGAAGGTCGCGCCGCGGGGGTGGCGGGCCGCGTGCTGCAGCAGATCGCCCAGGGCCTCGGGCGTGATGCGCTCAATGCGCGAGAGGCCGGAGCCGTTTTCCATCACCGGCACGGTGTGGCGGATGCCGAAGGTGGTTCTCCACCAGCGCGCGACGATCTCGCGCGAGCGCTCCAGCCGGCCCTGGCGTTCGGGCGTGAGCCGGCCGCGCGGCACGGTCATCGAATCCACCCGCGCGGGCGCCAGCTGCCCCAGCGTGAGGAACAGCTGCTGCGCCATCACGTTGTTGCTCCACTGGTTGACGTCGGCAATGATGTCCGACAGCGGCAGCGACCTCGCCTCGTGCAGCAGGCGGGCCCGGGCCGGGGTGGCGCCCATGACCACCTTGCCGGTGAGCGCGCCGCCGCTGTTGCGCCACAGGCCTTCGAGCGCGCGCGCCGCGTAGCTGGCCGGGTCCTGGTAGGCCACCGGCCACTCCTTGTCGCCGCAGCCGGCCGGGTAGCGGCCGGTGAAGCGGATCGCGTTGACGTCGTCGAAGCGGGCACCGATGGCGCCGCGCCAGTCGCCGCAGCCACCGCTGCGGGTGAGCGGCAGCGTGGCGTCCACCGCCAGCCCCGCCATGGGCGGTTCGCTGAACACCCGCGCCACGCCGGCGGCCGGGTCGGGAAAGAACTTGAGCACCACCGACTTGAAGTTCACCAGCAGCGCGTCCGGGCCGGCGTTGTAGGGCCGCAGCGCCTCGCCGTCGAAGGCGCCGGGGTCGCGCGGTGGCAGGTCGAAGGCGCTGTTGTCCAGCACCATGTCGCCCAGCACGACCACCACCCCCAGGTTCTGCAGCGCCTGGAAGGCGCCCTGGATGCGTTCGAGCACCAGCTTGGGGTCGCCGCCGCCCTTGATGTAGAGGTTGCCGCGCAGCGTGCCCCGGTCCACCACGCCGTCTGTGTAGAAGCGGGTCGACCAGGTGAAGTCGGGGCCGAGCAGGTCCATCGCGGCGTAGGTGGTCACCAGCTTCATCACCGAGGCCGGGTTGACCGGCTGTTCGGTGTTGAAGCGCACCCGGGCGGCACCGGGGCCACCGACCGGCAGCACCAGGGCCGACATGGCCGCCGCGGGCACCTGGGCGCGCTGCAGCGCCGCCAGCACCGACGGCGGCAGACCGGTCTGCACGGGGGGCGGAAGCGCCGCGGCGCGCGGCAGTGCGGAAGCTGCGGCGGTGGACGGTGCGCCGGGGGCATGCAGACCCGTTTCGGGGGTGAGGCGCAGCTCGCCGGCCGACAGCTCGTGTTCCTGCTCCTGCGCAAGCGCACCGCCGCTGGTCAGGGTCAGCAGCAGGCCGGTCAGCAGGGCGGCGTGCAGGGGGTGTCGCATGGAGTGCCGATTATGGGTCCGGGCCCCTCACGGATAATCCCCCGAATGCCTGTTTCCGACCTGCGTTTTCTGGCGATCGACTCCAGCACCGACACCCTGTCGGTGGCCCTGGGCTCGGGCGCGCCCGGCGAGACGCCGCTGGCGTTCACAGGACCGGGCGCGGCCCAGGCCTCGGCCACGCTGCTGCCGGCCGTGCAGTCGCTGCTGGCGCAGGCGGGCTGGTCGCTGGCCTCGCTGGACGCGATCGTGTTCGGGCGCGGCCCGGGCTCGTTCACCGGCCTGCGCACCGCCTGCTCAGTCGCCCAGGGCCTGGCCTATGGGGCCGGCGGCCGGCCGGTGCTGCCGGTGGACACCCTGCTGGCGCTGGCCGAATCGGCCCGGCTGCAGCGGATCGCCGACGGCCAGACGGTGCCGGCCAGCATCGCCGCGCTGCTGGATGCGCGCATGGACGAGATGTATGTGGCCCTGTACGCCTGCGGCCCCGCAGGCCTGCAGACCGGGCCGCTGCAGGCGCCGCGCCTGTGTGCCCCGCAGGACCTGGGCGGCTGGCTGCGCGCCAGTGCGCCGGGCGCGGCGCGCGACGGCCTGTTGGCCGGCAATGTGTTCGAGGTGTACCGCGACCGGCTCGACCTTCCGGCGGCTCCGCAGCAGCCGGCGCTGCCCACGGCCCAGGCCCTGCTGTCGCTGGCGCCGGCGCTGATGGCGGCGGGCCACGCGGTGGACGCACGCGACGCGCTGCCGCTGTACGTGCGCGACAAGGTCGCGCGCACCACGCTGGAACGGGAGGGGCGGGCATGACCGCCCTGGCTGCGCCCTGGCCTGCGGCGGCTGCCGATCCCCAGCGCGGCCGCCGGGTGGCCTTCGAGCCCATGACGGACGCCGACCTGGACGCGGTCTGCGAGGTCGAGAAGACGGCCTATGCCCACCCCTGGTCGCGGCGCCATTTCGTCGATTCGCTGGCCAGCGGCCACCCCGCCGTGATGCTGCTGGCCGAGCCCCTGCCGGGCGAGGTGCCGCACCCGCAGCGCGGCGACGGCCGGGTGCTGCTCGGTTACCTGGTGGCCATGCCCGGCGTGGACGAGGTGCACCTGCTCAACATCACGGTCGCGCCCGCGCAGCAGCGCCAGGGCTGGGCGCGCTTCATGCTCGACGCCCTGGTGCTGTGGTCGCGCGGTCAGGGCGCACAATGGCTGTGGCTGGAGGTGCGCGCGGGCAACGACCCGGCGCGCACGCTCTACACCCGCTACGGCTTCCAGCAGGTCGGCCTGCGCCGCGGTTATTACCCGGCCGGAGGGCTGCAGCGCGAGGACGCGGTGGTGATGAGCCTGGATCTGGCGGTCCGCGGCCCGGGAGACGGCGCATGACCGACGCACACGACGACCCCACCTCCTTCGTGCCGCACCTGGACGCGCGTCAGCGTGCGATGCTGGCCGAGATGGGCGTGCGCGTCTGGGCGCCGCGCGCCGATGCGGCCGCGGTGGAGCCTGCACCGGCTGCGGTGCCGGCGGTGTCTGCTCCGGTGGCGCCCCCGCCGGCCGAGACCCGCCCCTCAGCCCCTCCTGCACCCGCCACCGCGCCGAGGACGGCGCCGGCTGCACCGGCCGTTGCACCGGTGGCCGTGCCGACATCACCCGCGGCCACCGAGCGCCTGCGCCCGGCCGGCGTGGCGCAGATGGACTGGCCGGCGCTGCGGGCGGCCGTGGCCGGCTGCGAGGCCTGTGGCCTGTGCAAGACACGGCGCAACACGGTGTTCGGCGTCGGCGACACGCAGACCGACTGGATGATCGTCGGCGAGGCGCCGGGCGAGAACGAGGACCTGCAGGGCGAGCCCTTCGTGGGCGCGGCCGGTCAGCTGCTGGACAACATGCTGCGTGCCGTCGGCCGCAGCCGCACGGGCGAGGGCGCGAAGGGTGCCTACATCGCCAACGTGCTCAAGTGCCGCCCGCCGGCCAACCGCAACCCCCAGCCGCAGGAGGTCGCGCAGTGCGAGCCCTACCTGGCGCGCCAGGTCGCGCTGGTGAAGCCCAAGATCATCGTGGCGATGGGGCGCTTTGCGGTGCAGTCGCTGCTGCGCACCGAGGAGCCCATCGGCCGCCTGCGCGGCCGCGTGCACCGCTACGAAGGCGTGCCGGTGATCGTGACCTACCATCCCGCCTACCTGCTGCGCACCCCGGCCGACAAGGCCAAGGCCTGGGAAGACCTCTGCCTGGCGATGGAGACGGCCGAAGGCCTCTGACGGTCGAGGGGCAGGGGTTCCCCCGGGTTGGCGGCCAGCGCCGGTCGCGCGATCCTGCGGTCATCACCAACGACGGGAGACCCCCATGACCCAGCTCTTCGACGCCCCCCTCATCGGCACCGGCCCGCGCAAGGTGCTGTGCCTGCATGGCTGGTTCGGCCATGCCCGCGGCTGGGGCCCCATGGTCCAGCACCTGGACAAGGACGCCTTCACCTACGCCTTCCTCGACCAGCGCGGCTACGGCCACCGCAAGGACAGCGGCGGCCCCTACACCATGGCCCAGATCGCGCAGGACGCGCTGGCGCTGGCCGACGCGCTGGGCTGGGACCGCTTTGCCCTGGTCGGGCATTCGATGGGCGGGCTGGCGATCCAGCAGGTGCTGGCCGACGCGCCGCAGCGGGTGCAGGCCCTGGTGGGCGTGACCCCGGTGCCGGCCTCGGGTGTGCCTTTCGACGATGCGGGCTGGACCTTCTTCTCGGCCGCGGCCAAGGACGTGGGCACGCGCCGCGCCATCATCGACCTGACCACCGGCAACCGGCTCTCGGGCGTCTGGCTCGACGGCATGGCCCGGCGCTCGCTGCAGCACTCGGATGAAACCGCGGTGGCCGACTACCTGGTGGCCTGGGCCAAGACCTCGGTGCTGGACCGGGTGCAGGGCCAGACCCTGCCGGTGCTGGTGATCGCGGGCGAACACGACCCGGCGCTGGGCGCCGAGACCTGCAAGGCCACCTGGCTGCAGCACTACCCGAATGCCACGCTGGAGGTGATGGCCAACGCCGGCCACTACCCGATGGACGAGACGCCGATCGCGCTGGCGACGTCCATCGAACGTTTCCTGATGAAGGCGATGTGACTCAGGTGGCCGCGGTGGAGCGGGCGGGCCACAGCACCGTGGCGATCGAGAGCATCACCAGCGCCACGGCGGTCCAGTCCTGCCAGTGCAGCACCTCGCCCAGCCACCAGGCGCCGCTGAACACGCCCAGTACTGGGATGAACATCACCGACAGCGTGGACGCGATGGGCGGCAGCTCGCGCGCCAGCACCAGCCAGGCCACCTGCGCGAAGGCGAACACGCCGACCGCGTTGTAGGCGATGGCCGCCCACTGCGCGGGGTTGGGGGCCAGCCACTGGCCGCGCTCGAACAGCAGCGCCAGCGTCGACATCCACAGCGTGGTCGCCACCGTCATCCAGAAGCTGATCGCCAGCGTGGGCGCAGCGATGCGGGTACGGCGCATCAGCTGCGTGCCGACGGCCCAGGTGGCGGCGGCCACCAGCATCATCGCCACGCCCAGCGGCCGCCCCGAAAGGGTGGTGATCTCGTGCCACAGCAGCAGCACCACGCCCAGCGCGGCGGCGGCCACGCCGGCCCAGGCACGCGATACCAGCCGCTGACCAAACCACAGCGCGCCGATCACGGCCGAGAACACCGGCATGGTGTAGCCGAGGATGGCGGCGCGCCCGCTGGAGAGCGACTGGACCGCCAGGATCGCCAGCGTGTGCCAGAAGAACATGTTGAACACCGTGAGCACGGCCAGCTCTCGCCAGTGTTCGCGGCCGATGGTGAACGGCACGCGCCGCAGCCACAGGAAGCCGCCCAGCAGCGGCAGCCCCAGCCACATGCACAGGGCGCGGAAGGTCAGCGGCGGAAAGCCGGTGACCCCGAACTTCATGATCGGCCAGTTGATGCCCCAGACCAGGGTGAGCAGGACGAGCAGAACGAGTTGCTGGCGGGAAAGCGACATGTGCAGAGCATCACGGTGATGGGGGCGGTTGTCGATGAAGCGGAACGGATTCTTAAGCGGATTTAATAAAATCGCCCGCTTTGCCCGAATCCGACGCCTCCGGTCGGTCGTGATTGTTGTCCAACCAACGCCCGCCGGCCCATGGAAATCATCTGGTATCTGGAATTCATCGCACGGTTCTCGCTCAACCTGGGCGCAGCCAGTGTGCTGATGTTTGGCCTCTATTACAGAAGGCACCACAACCGCGACACCGCGGTCTCCGCCCTGCTGCTCAACGTGTTCGTGTTCGCCGTGCTCACGGTGCTGGCAGACGTGCAGTTCTCGCTGGCGGCGGGTTTTGGCCTGTTCGCGATCCTGGCGCTGTTCACGCTGCGCTCCGAGCAGCTGTCCCGGGTGGACATCGCCTACTTCTTCGGCAGCGCCTCGATGGCGGTGCTGTTCGCCATCAACGCGATCGACCGCGGCCTGATGGTCATCATCATCCTGGCCATGCTGGCCTCGGTCTACGTGCTGGACCACCCCAGGCTCAGCCGCCCGTTGCGCAGCACGCGCATCAAGCTGGACATGGACCGCAGCTTCGACGTGGGCGACGAGGCCGCGGTGGTCGAGGCCGTGGGGCGCCAGACCGGCCTGAAGGCGCAGCGCGTGCAGCTGGTGCGGGTGTGCGGCATCACCGAGACCGTGGAGCTGCAGGTTGAGTACTGATCGTCCGGGCGCCGTCCCCGCGTCCCGGCTGGCCGGCTTCGCCGCCATCGGCCTGGCCGAGCTGAACGGGCAGGCGGCCCTGCTCAAGCGGCTGGAGCGCAAGTACGTGCTGGACCCGGCGTCGCTGGACGGCCTGTTCGACGTGCTGCGCTTCAGCCACACGGTGCTGGAGATCGATGGCCTGCGCTCGCACGGCTACCAGAGCCGCTACTACGACACGCCCGACCTGCTGTGCTTCCGGGCCCACAACCAGGGCCGGGCCAACCGCTTCAAGCTGCGCATCCGGCGCTACGAGGACAGTGGTCTGGCCTTCTGCGAACTCAAGGAGAAAACCCGGGTGGCGGCGACCGCCAAGTCGCGCGTTCCCCTGAGCGACCCGTCGGACCTCGGCGACGACTTCGGCGGCCTGCTCGGCCGCATCCGGCAGATCGCCGGCGCCGCGGCCGACCGCCGCTTCATGCCGACGCTGGACGTGGGCTACCGGCGCATCACCCTGTTCGACGCGCGCGACCAGACCCGGGTCACCATCGACACCGGCCTGTCGTTCGGCCATGCCACCGAACCCGGGGTCCACCAGAGCACGGGCAGCGTGATCGTCGAGGTCAAGTCGGCGCGGCCGATGTCGCTGACCGACCGCCTGCTGCGCGACGCCGGCCTGCGGCCGCAGACGCAGATGTCCAAGTACTGCATCGGCCTGCTGGCGTGCGGGCTCTGGACCGGTGCCAGCCGCTTCGGCGCCAACCACCGGCGGCTGGACTGCCAGCCGGTGGCGCCTGCCGCCCTGTTGGTGGCCGCGGCGGGGGTGGCGGCATGAGGTTCCTGACCGGTCTGGGCCAGGCCTTGCGTTGCCTGGTGCTGCTGCTGGCCTGCGCGTGCTGGCCGGCGCAGGCGGCCGACATCATCAGCCCGCCGCAGTTCTCGCACGAGGCGGGGTTCCATCCCTACACCTTCAAGCTCAAGCTCTACCACCCCGACGCCGGGGTCTCGATCTTCTACACGCTGGACGGTTCGACGCCCTACGTGCAGTTCCCCTACGAGCGCAGCTTCCAGTACAAGACCGCCTACCGCCGCTCGCCGCGCAGCAAGGACGGTGTGCTGGAAAAAGGGCGGCTGGTGACGCTGCCGTACCGCGGGCCGATCAAGCTCTCCCGCGTGATGAGCGGCGCGGGCCGCTACGCCCGCATCCCCACCGGCTACGGCGACCAGCCGGTGGCGCATCTGCCACCGGCACCCCCCGGCGCGGACCCCTATGGGTTGCAGCGGGTGTGGGACGAGTTCCTGGAGTACTCGCGCGACGGCATCGGTGCCTGGGCGGGCGCAGACCCGGCGCAGGCGCTGGTGCACCCCCGCGCCGGCGACGGCCAGGTGGACCGGGCCGTGGTGGTGCGGGCTGTGGCGGTCGGTCCGCGCGGCGAGCGCAGCCACGTCGTGACCCGCAGCTTCTTCTTCGGCAACCCGGCGCGTTTCAACCTGCCGGTGGTGGTGCTCACGGCCGACCCTGAGGACCTGTTCGGCCACGAGCAGGGCGTGCTGGTGGCCGGGCGGCGCTTCGACGCCTGGCGCGAACGGCATCCGCACCACACCGCCACCGCGGGCACGGCCGACGCCAACTGGCGCGACGAGGGCGACAGCTCCGAGCGCGCCGTGCACGTGGAATACCTGGGCATGGAAAACGGCCGGCTGCAGTCCCAGCCGGCCGCGCAGTCGGCGGGTCTGCGGGTGCACGGGGCCTTCAGCCGGGCGGCGACCAACAAGTCCATGCGCCTGCACGCACGCAAGCGCTACGGCCAGGACGACATGGACGTGTTCGGCTCCATGGACCGGCCGTTTCCGGCCAAGCAGGTCATCCTGCGCAACGCGGGCAACGACCGCACGGGGGCGCTGTTCCGGGACGCCGTGCTGCACCGGGTGTTGGACGGTCTGCACCTGGAGGTCTCGCGCAGCCGACCGGTGTCGGTGTTTGTGAACGGTGAGTACTGGGGGCTGTTCAACCTGCGCGAGCGCCTGGGCGATGACCACTTCGCCGGGCTGGCCGGGGTCAAGGATTCGGACATCGAGCTCAGCCGCAACTACGGCGTCACCGAGGAGCAGCCGGGCATGGCGCCCGAATGGCTGGACCTGATCGGGCGCATCGAGGCCGCCACGGCGGCGGGCCGGCCGGTGGGGCCGGTGGCCGAGGCCGAGATGGACCTGGCCAGCTACATCGACCTGCACATCGCGCAGATCTACGTCGGCAACATCGACTGGCCCTTCAACAACATGCAGGCCTGGCGCGTGCGTCCGTCGGCCTCGGTGCCCCCGCGGGCCCAGGCGCACCGCAAATGGCACTGGCCGGCCAACGACATGGACGCCTCCTTCCACGTGCCGGGCACCCCCAAGCTGACCGACATGCTGTCGGATCAGGGGCCGCGCGGCCGGCCGGACCTGGCCTGGAGCACCCGGCTGTTCCGCGCGCTCATGAAGGACCCGGCGGTCCGGGCGCGGTTCCTGCAGCGTTATGTGGACCTGCTGAACACCCGCTTCGCACCGGAGCGCGTGCACCGATTCGTCGACCAGTACCGCGGGGAGATCGCCACCGAAGTGCCGCACCACATCAACCGCTGGCGCGTGCCGGCCGACGTGGCGGCCTGGGAGCGCTCGGTCCGCCACGTCAAGGGGTTTGCCAGCCAGCGGGTGGGGGCGCAACTGGCGGAGTTCCAGTCGCTGTTCGGGCTGGAGGCGCCGGTGGCGATCCAGCTGGGGCCGCTGGTGCCGGGCGCGGTGCTGCAGGTCAACGGTATGCGCCACGAGGGCGATCCGTCGCAGCCGGTGACGCTGCGTTACTTCAAGGGCATGGCGCTGAAGATCGAGGTGCTCGAAGGCCCGTGCCGCCGCGTCCAGGGCTGGCAGGGACAGGGCGTCCGTGCGGCCTCGCTGGACCTGGTGGTGGACCAGCCGCTGGTGCTGCGGCCCGTGCTGGGCCCGTCCTGTGAGCCGGCGGGCACCGCCGCGCGACCGCAGGGTTCGTAAAATTCGGGCATGACCTTCCTCGACATGCTGGGCGCGGCAGAGCGCCAGAACCAGTCCCTGCTCTGCGTCGGCCTCGACCCCGATCCGGCCAAGTTCCCCGCGGCGATGAAGGGCGACGCCTCCAAGATCTACGACTTCTGCGCCGCCATCGTCGAGGCCACGGCCGACGCCGTGATCGCCTTCAAGCCGCAGATCGCCTACTTCGCCGCGCACCGCGCCGAAGACCAGCTCGAAAAACTCATGCGGCACATGAAGGCGGTGGCACCGCAGGTGCCGGTGATCCTGGACGCCAAGCGCGGCGATATCGGCAGCACCGCCGAGCAGTACGCCATCGAGGCGTTTGAACGCTACGGCGCCGACGCGGTGACGCTCTCGCCCTTCATGGGTTTCGATTCGGTGCAGCCCTACCTGAAGTACCACGGCAAGGGTGCCTTCCTGCTCTGCCGCACCTCCAACCCCGGTGGCGACGACCTGCAGAACCAGCGCCTGGCCTCGGTGGAGGGACAACCTCTGCTGTACGAACACGTGGCCCGCCTCGCGCAGGGGCCGTGGAACCTCAATGGCCAGCTCGGCCTGGTGGTCGGTGCCACCTACCCGGCGGAGATCGAGCGGGTGCGCGCACTGGCGCCGACCCTGCCGCTGCTGATTCCGGGCGTGGGCGCACAGGGCGGCGACGCGGTGGCCACGATCCGTGCCGGTTACCGCACCCAAGGCGGGGCGACCACCGGCCCGGTGATCGTCAACAGCTCGCGCGCCGTGCTCTACGCCTCGGGCGGTGCCGATTTCGCCGCCGCCGCGCGCGCCGAGGCGCTGCGCACGCGCGAGGTCCTGAACGCGGCCAAGGCCTGAGCGGAGGCCGACCATGAAGCTCTATGTGTCGCCGCGCGCCCCCAATCCGCGCCGGGTGCAGATGTTCCTGGCCGAAAAGGGCATCGACCTGGCCGCGGCCGGCATCGAACTGGTGAACGTCGATCTCAATGCCCAGGAGCACAAAAGCGCGGCTTTCCGCGCCAAAAGCCCGCTGGCACGCATCCCGGCGCTGGAATTCGACGACGGGCGCGTGCTGACCGAGACCCGGGCCATCTGCACCTGGATCGAGGGGCAGCACCCCGAGCCCAACCTGATGGGCGTGGACGCCACCGAGCGGGCCTTCATCGAGATGGCCGACAGGCGCATCGAGTGGTACTTCCTGCTGCCCATCGCCAACTGCGTGCGCCACACCCACCCGGGCCTGGCGCCGCTGGAGCAGCCGCAGTTCCCCGACTTCGGCCGCTCGCAGGGCGAGAAGCTGCGCGAGACCGCGGCCTGGCTGGATGCCGAGCTGCAGCGCCAGCCCTGGATGGCGGGCGAGCGCTTCACCATCGCCGACATCACTGCGTTCTGTGCCATCGAGTTCGCGAAACTGATGCGCTTCAACGCCGGCGAGCAAGGGTTTTCCGCCTTGCAAGCCTGGCGCGACCGGGTCGCGCAGCGCCCCGCCGCACGGGCCTGAACCCAATGCCGGACGCCCCGCCGGGGCATCCGTGGGGCCCTTCATGTTGGGTGGCTATGATCTGCGCCCATGCTGTCCATTTGTCATCGCTCGGGCCTGGGTCTGGTTTTGTGTGCGTCCGCCGTCGCCGCGTCCGCTGCCGACGATGACTGGCTCACCATCGAAGGCGATTACCTGATCGGCGCCTCGGTCGTGTCCGGCAACGGACACATCGGCGATGCACCGGTGCGTTACGACTTCAAGCCCATGTGGGCCTTCCAGCTGGGGCCTTTCCGGGTGTCGCGCTCCCGCGCCTCCAGCCTGCTCAAGGCGGGCCGGGAGGAACTGGAAACCGGGGTCAGCGCCGACTTCGGCATCTTCAACGACTGGCGCCTGGGCGCTTCCCTGCGCATGGACAACGGGCGCGACTTCGGTGGCGACCCCCGCTTTCGCGGCCTGCCCGACATTCCGTCCACCCTGCGCGCCCGCATTTCCACCGGCTCGGCGCTGGGCGAGCGCTGGAGCTGGAGCACCAGCATCGACAAGGACCTGCTGGGGCGGCGGGGCGGGTCCCGGCTGTCGGCCGGGCTCGGCTACCGCCACCCGTTGACGGAACACAGCTACTGGGACTTCGGGCTGGGCGCGACCTACGGCAACGAGACCTACCTGCAGACCCATTACGGCATCACGCCCGAAACGGCCCAGAGCGTCGGGCGTTCGCCCTTCACCCTCAGCAGTGGCTGGGAGAACATGCGCACCAGCCTGCAGTACACCCATGTGCTGAGCGAGCACTGGGTGCTGTTCGGTGGCCTGGACCTCTCGCGCATGCTGTCGGCGCCTTCGCGCAGCCCGCTGGTGGGCCGCAAGACGACGCATTCGATCAGCGCCGGCATCGCCTTCAGAGGAAAGCGGTAGGCGGCGCACTCTGGAGCGGCGGACATAATCCCCGCAGACCCTGGCCGGTGGCGCCGGGGCGCGCAGGGAATCCATGAGCCAGCTCCTCATCAACGACTACCTCAAGCAGCTCGACCTCATCAAGAAGGTCAGCGGCAGCCAGCGCGAGACCATTGTTCTCGATACCTTCAAAGACTTGGCCAAAGCATGGGACCGCCAGCACGACCACGTCTTCCTGGCCGAATACCCTCTCACGACAGCGACCAAATTCAATGTCAGGGTGGACTGCGCGCTGCTGCAAGACCCGGTGCACCGCGAAAAGTACGCCCAGAACCTCAAGCGCGAATTCCCGCGCATCCCCTTCTACGCCGGCTTCTGGCGCTGGGCCGAATAGGGCGAGGCGCTCATGACGCTGCACATCGGCTACGAACAAGTCGAACCGTTCGACCCGACCCGCCGCGACGAGCCCGACACCAAGGCCCGCGCGGCCGGGCAAATGCCGAAGGCCTTGCTCAAGTCCGACCCCGCGGCCGGCCGCAGCACCCTGGACACCGGAACCACGCTGCGTGGCGTGCTGTCCGAAGCATGGGTATATATGCAGGGCAATCGCTGTGCCATCGACTGGGTGTTGGACCAGCACAAGGAAAAGGTCATCGACCTGCTGCAGCGCGTGGCCGCGGTGAGCGTGCAGACGGTGCGGATCACTGAGGCGATAGGAGTGGCTCGATGATGATGACGTTGACGGAGGCCGCAGACCGGCTGGACGAATTCAGGGCCATGCCAGTGGAGACCGAATGGCTGGACTTCAAGGAAGCCAAGCACACCTTCGAGATCGAGGAACTGGGCAAGTACGTGTCCGCGCTGGCCAATGAAGCAAATCTGCACGAACGTGACAGCGCGTGGCTGGTGCTTGGGGTCAAAGACAAACGCGATGCCGCAACCGGGCTGCGGCCCATCGTGGGCAGTACGTTCAAGAACGGCGCTGCCGCGGTGAATGAACTCAAGCTCCTGGTGGCCCAGGGCACATCACCGTCACATGGTTTTGTCCAGGTCTTCGAAGTGCCACACGCTGACTGTGTGGCGGGTGCTCGCGTTCTGATGTTCCAGATTCCGCCAGCGCCACGTGGTCAGCCGGTCGCCTGGAAAGGCCATTTCTATGGTCGATCTGGTGAATCGTTGGGCGCGCTGGGTTCCAAGTTCGAGGCCATTCGGATGCAGTCGGCTGCGCTGGACTGGACGGCTCATTGCGTATCGGACGACTTTGGGCTGTTGTCGCCTGAGGCTTTGGAGCGTGGCAGAGCCCTGTATGCGAAGAAGCACCCACGACGGCTTGACGAATTACAGCACTGGTCGGCAGAGCGATTTCTGGCGGAGCTTCGGCTGTCACGTCATGGCGTGCTGACACGGGCAGCCTTGCTGTTGTTCGGTCGTCAGGAGGCTGCGTCTTCCTTGGGCGATGTGTCCCCGCGTCTGACATGGCAGTTGTTGACCGATCAGGATGAGCCACTGGATTACCAGCATTTCTCACTGCCGTTCATGGTGGCGGTGGACGATCTCGTTTCCAAAATTCGCATTCACACCGTTCGGATACTCCCACCCGGGCAACTCGCGCCGCTCGAGGTGCCGAACTATGACGACTGGGTCATTCGCGAGGCGTTGTTGAACTGTGTAGCTCACCAAGACTATGCGCTCGGTGGGCGCGTTCAAGTCAAGGAATCGACCTCATCACTCTTGTTTTCAAACGCGGGCGGGTTCATTCCGGGCTCCATCGACAAGGTTCTGGATGCTTCGCACGCCATGCACCTGTATCGCAACCCCTGCCTGGCAGACGCCATGGTGGAGCTGGGGTTGATCGACACGATCGGCAGTGGGATCAAGCGGATGTATCGGACGCAACGGGATCGCCATTTCCCGTTGCCTGACTTTGAAATCGGACAGACGCCTCCTGTCGTGACTGTGCGTATCTACGGCCGGGAAATCGATCCCGCGTTTACGCGTGCCTTGTTGCAGGCTTCCGACCTGTCTCTGGCGGAAGTGATCGCGTTGGATCATGTTCAGAAGCGACGACCGGTGGAGGCGGCCATGGTGCGCAGCTTGCGGTCGCATGGGCTGGTTGAAGGGCGGGGGCAGCGCCTGTCCATTTCTGGTTCTGTGGCACGAATGACGGGTCAGGAAGTTCGGTACATGCTGGATCGCGGATTGGATGCCCAGCACTACAAGGGCTTGGTGTTGGGGTTGTTGAAGCTGGGTCCGCAGCGGCGGCGAAAGATCAACGAGCTTTTGCTGGACAAGTTGCCCGATTCGGTGCCCATGGACAAACGCGGCACTTACATCAAGAACTTGCTGCAGGAGATGGCGTACCGGGATCAGACCATTGAGACCGATGGCGGACAGACGCAGGCTGCGCGGTGGCGGATCAAGGAAAGGTAGCCAATTGGCAGACAACTTCCGAGCTTGAATCTAGCCAATCCTGTTGTAAGCTGTTGTTTTTATTTAGCTTTCTGATTGATGGCGTTGCCTTTAAGCCAATTGCTTAGCCAATAACAGGTTCTGGCACCAGGCTTCGTGTCTTGTTCACCGTCCCAACAACCTCGCCAGATAGCGCCCGGTGTGGCTGGCCTCGCAGGCCGCCACGTCTTCCGGCGTGCCCTGCACCACCACCGTGCCGCCGCCCGAGCCGCCCTCGGGCCCCATGTCGATCAGCCAGTCGGCGGTCTTGATCACATCGAGGTTGTGCTCGATCACGACGATGGTGTTGCCCGCGTCGCGCAGCTGGTGCAAGACCTTGAGCAGCAGCTCGATGTCGGCGAAGTGCAGGCCGGTGGTCGGCTCGTCCAGGATGTAGAGCGTGCGGCCGGTGTCGCGCTTGCTCAGCTCCTGGGCCAGCTTGACGCGCTGCGCCTCACCGCCCGAGAGCGTGGTGGCGCTCTGGCCCAGGCGCACGTAGCTCAGGCCCACGTCCAGCAGGGTCTGCAGCTTGCGGTGCAGGGTGGGCACGGCGCTGAAGAACTCGGCCGCCTGCTCCACCGTCATGTCCAGGATCTGCGCGATGTTGCGGCCCTTGTACTGGACCTCCAGCGTCTCGCGGTTGTAGCGCTTGCCGTGGCAGACCTCGCAGGGCACGTAGACGTCGGGCAGGAAGTGCATCTCCACCTTGACCACGCCGTCGCCCTGGCAGGCCTCGCAGCGGCCGCCGGCCACGTTGAAACTGAAACGGCCCGGCCCGTAGCCGCGTTCGCGCGCGGTCGGCACCTCGGCCATCAGCTCGCGGATGCCGGTGAACAGGCCGGTGTAGGTGGCGGGGTTGCTGCGTGGCGTGCGGCCGATGGGGCTCTGGTCGACGTTGATGACCTTGTCGAAGTGTTCGATGCCCTCGATGGCCTCGTGTTCGGCCGGCTCGTCGTGCGAGCGGTAGAGCGTGCGCGCCACCGCGGCGTACAGCGTGTCGTTGACCAGCGTCGATTTGCCCGAGCCGGAGACGCCGGTCACGCAGGTCAGCAGCCCGACCGGGAAGGCCACGCTCACGTCCTTGAGGTTGTGGCCCTTGGCGCCGCGCACGCGGATTTCCTGCAGCTCGCCCAGCGTGGCCTCGTGCGAGGCCTGGCGTTCGGCGCGGCGCTCGGCGGCCGGGCTCATGGGAAAGCGCGACTTGGTCGCCGAAGCCTTGGGGTCGGCCTTCACCTCGGGCTTGATCACCGGCAGCCAGGGCGTGCGCCGCGCGGGCACCGCGATCTGCTTGGTACCGCTGAGGTACTGGCCGGTGAGTGAATTCGGATCGGCCATCACCGCGGCGGGCGTGCCCTGCGACATCACGCGCCCGCCGTGCACACCCGCACCGGGGCCGATGTCGATCACGTGGTCGGCGGTGCGGATCATGTCCTCGTCGTGCTCGACCACCAGCACGGTGTTGCCCAGGTCGCGCAGGTGCTGCAGCGTGCCGATCAGGCGGTCGTTGTCGCGCTGGTGCAGGCCGATGCTGGGCTCGTCGAGCACGTACATCACGCCGGAGAGGCCCGAGCCGATCTGGCTGGCCAGGCGGATGCGCTGGGCCTCGCCGCCGCTGAGCGTGTCGGCGCTGCGGTCCAGGCTCAGGTAGTTCAGGCCCACGTCGTTGAGGAACTTCAGGCGCTGGCGGATTTCGTTCACCACGCGCGCGGCGATGTCGGCCTTGGCCCCTTGCAATTCGAGGCGGCGGAAGTAGTCCAGCGCCTCGCCCAGGGTGATGTGGCTGACCTTGTAGATCGGCTGGCGCTGTTCGCCGTCGCCTACGAACACGTGGCGCGCCTCCTTGCGCAGCCGCGTGCCGCCGCATTCGGGGCAGGGCTGGGTGCTGCGGTAGCGCGCCAGTTCCTCGCGCACGGCCACGCTGTCGGTCTCGCGGTAGCGGCGCTCGAAGTTGCGGATGATGCCTTCGAAGGGGTGCTTCTTGGCGATCTTCTTGCCGGCGCGCTCGCCCGATTCGAGGGCGTAGCTGAACTTGATCTCTTCCTCGCCCGAGCCGTAGAGCAGCACCTGCTGCACCTTCCCGGGCAGGCTTTCCCACGGCGCTTCGGCGTCGAAGCCGTAGTGCGCGGCGAGGCTCTCGATCATCGCGAAGTAGTAGCCGTTGCGCCGGTCCCAGCCCTTGATGGCGCCGCTGGCCAGGCTCAGTGTGGGGAAGGCGACCACGCGCTCGGCGTCGAACACCTCGGTGTGGCCGATGCCGTCGCAGGCCGGGCAGGCGCCCAGCGGCGAGTTGAACGAGAACAGGCGCGGCTCCAGCTCGCCCACGGTGTGGGTGCAGGCCGGGCAGGCGAACTTGGCCGAAAACGCCTGTTCCGCGCCGGTGTCCATGTCCACCGTCAGCGCTCGGCCCTCGGCCAGGCGCAGGGCGGCTTCGAAGCTCTCGGCCAGCCGCTGTCGCTGCGGGTTCGTGCCTTCCTCGTCGGCCGAGCGCACCTTGATGCGGTCGATCACCACGTCGATGTTGTGCTTCTCGGTTTTCTTCAGTGCCGGCAGGGCCTCGGCCTCCACCACCTCGCCGTTCAGGCGGAAGCGCACATAGCCCTGGGCCTGCATCTCGGCGAACAGGTCGGCGAACTCGCCCTTCTTCTCGCGCGCCACCGGCGCCAGGATCATCAGCTTCGTGCCCTCGGGCAGGGCCAGCACCGTGTCCACCATCTGCGCCACGCTCTGCGACGCCAGCGGCAGGTCGTGGTCCGGGCAGTAGGGCGTGCCGGCGCGCGCGTACAGCAGGCGCAGGTAGTCGTGGATCTCGGTCACCGTGCCCACGGTCGAGCGCGGGTTGTGGCTGGTGGCCTTCTGCTCGATGGCGATGGCCGGCGACAGGCCCTCGATCAGATCCACGTCGGGCTTGTCCATCAGCTGCAGGAACTGCCGGGCGTAGGCGCTCAGGCTCTCCACATAACGTCGCTGGCCTTCGGCGTACAGCGTGTCAAACGCCAGGCTGGACTTGCCCGAACCCGACAGCCCGGTGATCACCACCAGCGACTGCTTGGGGATGTCCAGGTCGATGTTCTTGAGGTTGTGCGTGCGCGCCCCCCGGATGCTGATGCGCTGGGCATGCAGCAGGGCCGAGAGCGGGCGGCCGTCACGGAGGTCGTCGCGATCGTCTGGA
>QXGG01012144.1_pt1 | contig 71504 bp, 64 predicted proteins | sample 1982491 | NCBI WGS metagenome assembly QXGG01 (sample SAMN09924614, study PRJNA488089) | Wastewater metagenome, whole genome shotgun sequencing project. | isolation source: South African research farm wastewater | place: South Africa: Irene, Agricultural Research Council, Animal Production...
AGCGTGGCGGAGTCGTCCTTCGACGCGTGGACCAAGTACTACCGCCAGGACGAGAACGCGCCCAACGCGATCGTCAGCTACTACGCCAAGGGTGCGCTGATCGCGCTGGCGCTGGATGTGCAACTGCGCGCGGGCAGCGAGGGACGCACGAGCCTCGACGACGTGATGCGCCTGCTGTGGCAGCGCCACGGCCTTAGCGGGGTGGGCGTGCCCGAGGACGGGATCTTTGCCGCGGTGCGCGAAGTGGGGGGCGCGCGGCGGGCGCGCTGGCTGGCGCAGACGGTCGAGGGCCGCGACGACCTCCCGCTCGCCCGTCTGCTCAAGGGCATGGGGCTGACGCTCGACGCCGCACCGGCCAGTGCGGCGCCGGTGCTGGGCTGGAAGCTCGGCGGCGGCAACGGCGAGGCGAAGGTGCTCAACGTGCATGACGGCGGGCCGGCGCAGGCGGCAGGCGTTGCGGCCGGTGACGTGCTGGTGGCGCTGGATGGGCTGAAGGTGAGCGCCGCGAAGGGGCTGGACGACATGCTCGCCCGCCGGCAGGCCGGGGACGAGGTGACGCTGCACGTGTTTCGCCGTGACGAGCTGATGAGCTTGCGCCTCGTGCTGGCCGAGCCGGTTGCGGACAAGTTCACGGTGAAGCGCTCGGATCGCGCCGGCGCGGACGCGCTCAAGTTGCGCAAGGGCTGGCTGGGCGCCTGATCTGGCGCCGGCCGGCGGCCGCGCTGGTCAGCGCACGACTGCCCGTGCCTGCCCGCCGGCGCTGCCGGGGCGCGTCAATCGGCCCTTGCGCCGCGCGGAAAAAGCTTGCCCTGCCAGTAGCGCCAGGCCAGGAAGGCGAACAGGCCGCCCATGATCAGCCAGAAGCCCACGCCCTGCCAGAACGCGATCGGATCGGTAGCGAGGAAGTAATCCCGCGGCGGGCGCACGAAGTGGATGCGTCCGCTCGCCAGCGCCTGGCCGACGATGACGAGCGCGGCCAGCGCCGGCATGAACCACACCACCAGGCCAGTGGCGACGATCGTGCGGTCGAGCAGGGGGGACGAGCGGCTGCGCGGTTTGTAGACACTGTCCACGCCGAACCAGATCGCGAGCACGAAGCCAATCGCCGCGGTCAGCGGGCCGATGGCCATGGCCGCGCCGAGCAGGGTGGCCGCGGCCATGAACGTGATGCCCTCCATGCGCACGATGCCGGGCCACAGGCGCTCGAGCTGGGAGAACAGCAGCCACGAGGCGGGCAGGGCGACGAGGCTGACCAGCAGGCTGAAGAGCGCGCGCCGGCGGGCGAGGTCGCCGGGCAGCAGTGCGGCGGACGGCGCCGGGGAAGCAGGGGTGTGCGGAGCGGAGGATTGGGGCGTCTGGGGTGTGGTGGGCATCGGAGGCATCGGGCGGGTGCAGCGCGCGGGCTGCGGTTTTCCTTTTTCTGGGTGAAGCGGGTTGCTCGGGGCGTGAGTGTACTACGTCGCTCGCCGGGTGCCGGGCGCTGTCCCGGTCGGGCGTCAGCCGAAATAGCCATGCACGAACCAGCGCTCGGGTGCGTCCAGCGCATGGAAGATCCAGCACAGGGCGCGGTGCTCGTCGCGTGCAAGGTAGTAGTCACGGCGCACGGGGTGGCCGTCCCACCAGCCGGTTTCGATGCGTTCGGCCTCGCCGAGCACGGTGAAGCGGGCAGCGGAGACCGCTCTTGGGGTCGGCAGCAACCAGAGCGGACGCAGGCGTTCGGCAACGGCGGGGGGCGTTCGTTCGGCCAGCGCGCGTTGTGCCTGGCGCGCGCCGCGGTGCGGCGGCTCGGCGCTCGCTTCGCAGACCTTCCAGGCCGCTTCGGGGCGATGGTCGGCCTGCGCGGACAGGCGATATACGCCCTTGTCGCCCAGCCGTGCCTGCAGGCGGGCGAGCAGCAGGGCGGCATCCTTGCTCGCCCTCGGGTCGCCGAAGAGGTCGTCACTACGGGCCTGGGCGTGGACCGGTTGCTCGGCCAGCAGGCGCAGGCCGGTGACCTCGGCGCCAAGCGTCATCGCGGCAAGGCGCTCGCGCGCGATCAGCGTGAACCGGGCTTCGTCGTGGCTGGGTTCGCCGAACATCAGCACCAGCGTGGTGTGAGGCGGAGACGCGTGCTCCAGCACCAGCGTGCACAGGTCCACGGCGGCGTGACGGGCCTGCAGCCAGGCTGCCAGGCTGGTGAACAGGCGGCGGGCGGCAAAGAGCAGGGCGTCGGCGTGGTGGGTGGGCACGGGCAGCACGAGGCCGTGATCGAAGCGCGGCGGCGGCACGAACCACGGCCGCGGATCGGCGAGCTCGCCGCGGGCGCGGGCCAGCGTACGGCTGGCGGCCTGGGCCTGGCGGCGGGCGAGGCCGGCGGCAGGCAGGCGCCGGACCTCGCCGAGCGTGTGCAGGCCGAGACCGGCGAGCAGCGCCAGCGTGTTCGCATCGCAACTGCCGTCATCGCCCAGCAGCGCCAGCGGCAGGCGGTCGATCGTCGCCAGCCAGTCGCTGCCGGGCTCATGGTTCGCGGCCTGAGGCGAGTCGGCCAGGTGTGGGGAGGCGGGCCGCTGCAGGGAGCCGGGCAAATCCTTGGCGGACTCCGTCGCCGCATCGCCATCGGCGTCCGCGCCGATGCCGGCGCGGGCGAACCAGCGTGCCGCGAGCGGCGTGGGGGCGCAGGCGCTGCGGGCGTCGAAGCCGAGTTCGGCCAGACCATGGCGGAGCGCCTGTTCGATGCGGGCGGCGCCACCGAAGAGTCGCAGGCAGGAGGAAATCTCGAGCAGTACCGCGTCGGGCGGAGACAGGCTGATGCGCGGGCTGAAGCGCTCCGCCCAGGTGGCGATCTCGGCGAGGGCGTCGGCTTCGCGATCGGGGGCGCGGGTTTGCAGTTGGAGCTCGGGCAGCAGGGTGAGCGCGCTGGCGCTGCGCTGCCCACAGTGGATGCCGGCCGCCTCTGCGGCGGGCGTGGCGGCCAGGATCGTCGCCCGCGGCGGCGGGGCGACAATGGCGATCGGCGAAGGGGACTGCATGCCGCGGGTGAAGACCTGCAGCGGCAGCGCCGGCAGATGGATGGCGAGCCAGAGCATGGCGACAACGCGCGTTCAGCGCATCCGGGCAAGCGTGAGCGGCGACGCTTCGGCTTCAGGCTGTGCGCCGTCTGCGGCGTGCACCTCGAGCAGGATGGGGCGGCTTGCCGGTGGGCCACGGCGCTTGACGATGCGAACCTCGAGCAGGTCGCCACGCGCGGCGAGCGCCAGGCGCAAGGGCGCAGGCGAAGACTGGCCGGCGACCGTGCCCGGTCGGAACAGGAAGAGTGGGGTGGCGCTTTCCTCGGCGGCCAGTTGCAGCCTGCGCAGGCCGGTGTTGTCGATGCGCGGCACCCAGGCCAGCACGGCCGCGCAACTGCCCGAGACGGTGGCCTGGCGGATGGCCCAGAGCAGGGTCTGCGGATCTTCGGGGCGCACGATCAGCAGCCGGGCAAGCGGCACGCCGGCACGGGCGAGCGCCGGGGCGTAGGGCAGCAGCGGCGGTGCGAGCCACACGACCCATTGATCGGGCGGGGTGCGCGCGAGCACGGGCAGCAGCAGCGACAGTTCGCCCACCCCCGGGCGTTCGAGCAGCAGCTCGATCAGCGCGCCAGCCGGCCAGCCGCCGCCGGGCAGTTCGTCGTCGAGGGCGCCAAAACCGGTCGGGCGCACTGCGCCCGCGTGATGCGCGATGCGGTCGGCCTGCCATACGCTGCCTGCAGGCAGCCCGGCGAGAACGCTGAACCGGTGCTCAGGGTGCTCAGGGTGCTCAGCGCCGCGCCCGGGACCCGGTGTGAGCCTGTCCTGCCGGTCGTCTTCGGCGATGCGGAGCGCTGAGGTGGCCATGACGGCGTCGACACGAAGCAGCGGCCCGAGCCGTGGTCGGGTCAGTGGTCCTTGCGGATCAGGCCGACCATCACGCCTTCGATGACCACCGGCGCGCGCCGGGTGTCGATGACGATGGGCGCGTAATCGGGATTGGCCGGCAGCAGTTCGACCACCGCGCCCTTGCGCTGCAGGGTCTTGACGGTGACGTCGTCGTCGACGCGGGCGACCACGATCTGGCCGTTGCGGGCTTCACTGTTGCGATGCACGGCGATCAGGTCGCCGTCGAGGATGCCGGCGTCGCGCATGCTCATGCCGCGCACGCGCAGCAGGTAGTCGGCCTTGGGCGAGAACAGCGCCGGGTCGAGCTGGTAGCGGGCTTCGACATGCTCGGCGGCGAGGATGGGGCTGCCGGCGGCGACGCGGCCGACCAGCGGCAGGCCGAGCGCCTCGGCCAGGCGGATGCCGCGCGCGCGGCCTTCCTCGAGCAGGATCGCGCCCTTGGCGGCGAGTGCGCGCAGGTGGGTCTCGGCGGCGTTCGGCGAGCGGAAGCCGAACGCGGTGCACACTTCGGCGCGGGTCGGCGGGCGGCCTTCGGATTCGACGGTGGCGCGGATGAAGTCGAGGATTTCCTGCTGGCGTGCGGTAAGGGTTTCGCTGCGGGCGCTCATGTCGGCCTCCATGGGATGGCTGTAATTTTAAACAGTTATCCATCGAGAGCAAGCACAAAAGCGGCGCACGCCCGCGCGCCACGAATGCCGCGCGCGCAGGCTCGGGGCGAGGCTCAGGGCACCAGCACCGCCGCGCCCTGCAGCGCCCCGCGGCGCAGCCGATCGAGCGCGGCGTTGGCGTCGTCGAGCGCGAAGCGGGTGACTTCGGTGCGCACCGGCACCCTGGGCGCGAGGGCGAGGAACTCGTCCCCGTCGCGTCGGGTGAGGTTGGCGACCGAGACGATGCGGCGCTCGCCCCACAGGATGCTGTACGGAAAGCTCGGGATGTCGCTCATGTGGATGCCGGCGCACACCACCGTGCCGCCCTTCTCGGTGGCGCGCAGCGCGGCGGGCACGAGCTCGCCCGCGGGCGCGAAGATCAGCGCGGCCTGCAGCGGCCGCGGCGGTACTTCGTCGCCCGCGCCCACCCAGCACGCGCCGAGCTGGCGCGCGAACGCCTGGCTCTCGGCGTCCCCCTTGCGGGTGAATGCATGGACCTCGCGCCCCTGCCACGCAGCAACTTGCGCAATGATGTGGGCCGCCGCGCCGAAGCCGTAGAGCCCGATCCGGCGCGCATCGCCCGCCATTTCCAGCGCGCGGTAGCCGATCAGCCCGGCGCACAGCAGCGGCGCGGCTTCGGCGGCGTCGACCGCCTCGTCGAGCGGGAAGCAGTAGCGCGCATCGGCCACGGTGTATTCGGCGTAGCCGCCGTGGATCTGGTAGCCGGTGAAGCGCGCGCTGTCGCACAGGTTTTCGCGCTGGCTGGCGCAGAAGCCACAGTGGCCGCAGGTCCAGCCCAGCCAGGGGACGCCCATGCGCTGGCCGGCCGTCACGCCGCTCACCCCGGCGCCGACGGCAGCCACCCGGCCGACGATCTCGTGGCCCGGAATCATCGGCAGCACGGGGTCGGGCAGCTCGCCATCGATGAGGTGAAGGTCGGTCCGGCACACGCCGCAGGCTTCGACCCGCAGCAGGATCTGGCCGGCGGCCGGGCGCGGCACGGGCAGCTCGACCGCCTGCAGGGGCAAGCCGGGGCGTTCGAGCAGCATGGCGCGCATGGCGGCCGGGCGTTCGTCGTGGTGTGCAGGCTGAAGGGGCGTTGACATGAGGATTGCTCCCGATGCAATGACAATGAAGCGCTGTGGCAATGACGCACTGCGTCTTGAGCCGCCGCCCGATCTGGGCTATTGATTCATGACGGTGTCGGTTGGCGGCACCCGACCGTCAGACACAAGCCAGGGAGAAAGACGCGAATGCTCAACCCGTCCGAAGTCCATGCCCGCGCCCGCACCGGTAGTGTTCGCCGGGGCTCTCGGCTAGAATCCGGCCCACATCAGGGAGACCACATGCTGCAGAGCGGAGACATCGCCCCCGCCTTTTCATTGCCGGACGCCGATATGGAAATGTTCGACCTTGCATCGGTCGTCGGCAAGCAGAATGTCGTTCTCTACTTCTATCCTCGCGACAAGACGCCGGGCTGCACGCGTCAGGCCGCTGACTTCAGCGACCACGAAGACGAGTTTGCCCGTTACGACTGCATCGTGGTCGGCGTGAGCCCGGACGATTGTCTGACCCACGCGGAGTTTCGCGACCAGGAAGGACTGTCGATCCGCCTGCTATCCGATTCGGACACCGAGGTGTGCCGGCTCTACAGGGTGTGGCAGGAGCGAGAGGTCGATGGTGTGAAGAAGATGGGCGTGCGTCGATCGACCTTCGTCATCGACAAGCAGGGCAGGATCCGCCACGCCGTCTACGATGTGACACCCCGCGGCCATGCGGCCGTAATTTTCGAACTGGTCAAGGAACTGGAATCCCAGAATGCAAAACGAAATCGTCAAAAATAGCATCGTCACGCTGCAATACACCGTGCGTGACCCCGAAGGCGAGATCATCGACGACGGCCATCACCCGCTGGTGTATCTGCATGGCGGTTATGACGGCATCTTCCCGCTGCTCGAAGAGGCGCTGCACGGCAAGAAGGTCGGCGACCAGCTCCAGGTCAAGCTGCAGCCCGATGACGCCTTCGGCGAATACGACGAGGAGCTCGTGCTGGTCGAGGATGCCAAGCTGTTCCCGGACAACATCGAAGTCGGCATGAGCTTCGAGCGCGTCTCCGACGACGGCGAGGAAGATCTCGTCTATCGCATCACCGACATCGCCGAAGGCAAGGTCGTGGTCGATGGCAATCACCCGCTCGCGGGCGTTGCGCTGGTGTTCGACGTCACAGTCGCCGAAGTGCGCGCGGCCAGCGCCGAGGAGATCTCGCACGGCCACGTGCATGGCCCCGGCGGTCACCACCACTGATGCCATCGAGGGGCCGCGTGAGCGGCCCTTTTTCATCACCGCCTCGCCGATCACGCGCATGAATCCTGCGGCCCCGGATACGGGGACTTCCCCACCCGCTGCGGCGCTGCTGCAGGTCACCGGATTGCGGGTGGCGATTGCGCGCGCCGGGGACGAGGTGCGTCCGGTCGACGGGGTCGACTTCAGCATCGATGCCGGGGAGACCTTCGCCCTGCTCGGCGAGTCGGGTTGTGGCAAGTCGATGACCGCGCTCGCGCTCGTGCGCCTGTTGCCGGACGCCGGGCGAATCAGCGGCGGCCGCGTCGTGCTGGGCGGGGAGGATCTGCTCGCCTTGCCCGAGGCGGCGATGCGGCGGGTACGGGGCGGGCGGATCGGGATGATCTTCCAGGAGCCCTCGACCAGCCTCAACCCGGTGATGACGGTGGGCGCGCAGATCATCGAGGCCCTCGCCCACCATGGCTTGCGCGGTGATGCCGCACGCGACGAAGCCGCGCGCCTGCTCGGGGCGGTGGGCATTCCGGACGCGACGCGACGCCTGCAGGACTATCCGTTCCAGTTTTCCGGCGGCATGAAGCAGCGCGTGATGATCGCGATGGCGCTCGCCGGCCGCCCGCAGCTGCTGATCGCCGACGAGCCCACGACCGCGCTCGACGTCACCATCCAGGCCCAGGTGCTCGACCTGCTCGCCGACATCCAGCGCCGTCAGGCGATGGGCATGTTGCTGATCACGCACGACCTTGGCGTGGTCGCACGCATCGCACACCGGGTGGGCGTGATGTACGCCGGTGAGGTCGTCGAGACCGGGCCGCGGGACGCGTTCTTTGAGGCGCCGCTCCATCCGTACTCGCGCAAGCTCTTTGCCGCTCTGCCGGGGGCGGGCAGACGCGGCAGTGCGCTCGATGCACCCGAAGGCAGCGTGCCGCCGCTCGACCGCCATTTCCCCGGCTGCCGCTTCGCGGAACGCTGTCCGGCGTCTTTCGACCGTTGTGACGAGGAGGCCCCGGGCTGGCAGCAGGTTGGCGCACAAGCGGTGCGCTGTCATCTGTACGAGGGGGTGAGCGTTCCGCGCCGGCTCGCGTCGCAGGCCGATGTGGCAGCGGCCTTTCATCGTCAGCGGGTCGCGCAGCCGGTGCTCGAGGTGCGGGACCTGGCGGTGCATTTCCCGGTGCGCAAGGGCCTCTTCAAGCGCACGGTAGCTCAGGTGAAGGCGGTCGATGGCGTCAGCCTGCGCCTGGCACCGGGGCGCACGCTGGCGCTGGTGGGCGAGTCGGGCTGCGGCAAGACCACGGTCGGCAAGGCCATTCTGAGACTGATCGAGCCGACCGCCGGTGAGCTCTTCCTGGATGGGACGCCGATCGGTGCGCTTGCCGGGGATGGGCTCGCACCGATGCGGCGCGCGGTACAGATGGTGTTCCAGGATCCCTTCGCCTCGCTCAACCCGCGCATGCGCGTCGGCGAGATCATCGAAGAGGGCCTGTCGGCGCTCGGGATCGGCGCAGACCTTCGCGCACGTCGCGCACGCGTCATCGAGCTGCTCGAGCGCGTGGGGCTCTCGGCAGACATGCGCTGGCGCTATCCGCACGAGTTCTCCGGCGGCCAGCGCCAGCGCATCGCGGTCGCGCGCGCGCTGGCGGTGTCACCGCGGGTGATCGTGTGCGATGAGCCCACGAGCGCCCTCGATGTATCGGTGCAGGCCCAGCTGCTCAACCTGATGCGAGCACTGCAGCGCGAGCAGGGCCTGGCCTATCTGTTCATCACCCACAACCTGGCGGTGGTCGAATATCTCGCCGACGAGGTGGCGGTGATGTACCTCGGCCGCATCGTCGAGGAGGGGCCGGTCGAGCGTGTGCTCGGGGTGCGTGCCCACCCCTACACCCGGGCGCTGCTCGCTGCAGTGCCGCGGCTGGGGGCCGAGGGCGGTGACGATGCACTCAGCCGGGGGACCGGTCCTGTCGCCCCGGGAGCCGTGGTTGAATTGCCCTCTCCGTTCGATCCGCCCACGGGTTGTCACTTCCATCCGCGCTGTCCGCATGCAACCGACGTCTGTCGTGCGAGCTACCCGCCGGTCACCGAGTTCAGCCTGGGGCACCGGGTGCGCTGCCACTGGCCGCAAATCGGTGATCGGACGACCGGGACGGTGGCCTGGGGGCTCGGCCAAGGGCCGGCCCTGCGCCGCGCGGCGCCTGCCGGGGATTCGCGCTAGCGACTGTTCTTGCGCTTGCCTGCAGGCTGCGTTCCGGCCCTGGGCGACTTGAGTTTCAGCTCGCCGCGGCTCCCCCCCGCCGGGTTCAGTTTGAGGCCCGGCTGGCGGACGGTGGCCGCAGCCAGCGGCAGCAGGCCGATCACTTCCAGTGCGCCGTCCGGATCCACGCCGTCGGGCACCAGCAGCGCATAACCGGCGCCGGGCTGGCTGCCTGCAGCGAGGCCGTTGAGCTTGAGCAGTTCGGCCGTGCTCAGGCCATGACGTGCGGCGACGGCGGGGAGGGTCTCGCCCGCGGCGAGCTCATGCATGCGCCAGCCGCGGTCGTCGTCATCGAGCTGCGCCAGGCCCGCCTGGAGCTGTTCTGCACGGTCGGTCGGGACGATGAAGCTCTGCCCCGGCGTGGTGATCGCGGGGCGGTTGAAGCCGGGGTTGAGCGCCAGGAATTCATCCAGCGGCATCTCGGACAGGCGCGCCGCGGTGGCGAGGTCCACGCCGACCGGCGCGTCGACGCTCACGAAGTGCAGCTCGTTGGCGACGTAGGGCAGCTCGAAATGGAACAGTTCGGGCTGTCCCACGATGTTCTTGATCGCCTGCAGCTTGGGCACGTAGTTGCGCGTCTCCTCGGGCATGTGCAGATGCTGGTATTCCTGTGGCAGCCCGTTTTCGGCGTTGCGCTTGAGCGCGCGCTGCACTGCACCTTCGCCCCAGTTGTAGGACGCCAGCGTCAGGTGCCAGTCCCCGTGCATGTCGTAGATGCGCTGCAGGTAGTCGAGCGCGGCATGGGTCGAGGCGATGACGTCACGGCGCTCGTCCACCCAGGGGTCCTGGGTGAGGTTGTAGTGCTTGCCGGTGGAGGGGATGAACTGCCACAGGCCCGAGGCGTGAGCGCGCGAATACGCCATCGGGTTGTAGCTGCTCTCGACCATCGGCAGCAGCGCGAGCTCGGTGGGCATGCCCCGCCGCTCGAGCTCGTCCACGATGTAGTAGAGGTAGCGTCCGCCACGCTCGAAAACCTGCTTCAGGAAGCGCGGCCGGTTGAGATAGAAGGCCTGCTGGTCCACCACCCGATCGCTGTCGAGATCGGGCATTCCGAAGCCGCGCCGGATACGGTCCCAGATATCGTTGGCGTCGCGGGTCAGGTCGAGGGTGAGGATGGGCTCGGGTGCGAGCGGCGCCGCTTCAAGCGGCGCAGTGAGGGTGACAGCCGCCGGCGAGTTCAGACCCCCAGGCGGGGCGTCGGCGTTGAGCTGGCCGTGGGCGGCGGGGCTGAGCATGCCGCAGCTCAGCCATGCGGCAAGCAGTCCACGGCGCAGGGTAGTGGCGCCGAGGGCGGCGCCACGGTGACAAAGAGGCATGATCGCAGGCTCAGAAGCCGTCCTTCCAGGCGCGCAGGGCTGCGAGGCAATCGGTCGCATCTTGCATCGGCCGGCCCACATGAGCCGCCACCGTCGCCGCCACGCTCGGGCGATCGCAGCGCAGGAAGGGATTGATCGCGCGCTCGCGCCCGATCGTGCTCGGGAGCGTGGGCGCCCCGCCTGCGCGCAAGGCCTCACAGTGGGCCGCGTAGGCGTCCCGCTCGGGGTTGTCCGGTTCGGCCGCGCGGGCGAATGCGAGGTTTGACAAGGTGTATTCGTGGGTGCAATACACCCGGGTGTCGGGGGGCAGCGCGGCGAGCTTGGCGAGCGAACTCGCAAGCTGGGCTGGGCTACCCTCGAAGAGGCGGCCGCAGCCGGCGGAAAACAGCGTGTCGCCGCAGAACACGAGCCCGGGCGCGATGTCCATGGCCACATAGGCGACATGGCCGGCGGTGTGGCCAGGCACTTCGAGGACGCGAAAGCCGGTTTCCAGGGCGGGGATGCGGATCTCGTCGCCTTCGAAGACAGGGTGGCTGACCGCGTCGATCGCTTCACCTGCGGGGCCGAACACAGGCACAGGGCTGTGCCCGAGCAGCCGGGGCACACCGCCGACGTGATCGGGGTGGTGATGGGTGAGCAGGATTGCGCACAGCTGCAGGCCGAGCCGCTCGAGCGCGTCTTCGACCGGGCTTGCGTCGCCCGGGTCGACCACGAGCGCATGGCGGCCGTCGTGCACGAGCCAGAGGTAGTTATCGCGGAAGGCGGGAAGAGGGATAATGTTCATCCCGCGAATTGTGAGGACCTGAGTGCCGATGTCAATCCTCCAGTTCAAGGACTGGCTCGAGACCCCGCAGGGGCGTTACCTGCTTGACTGGGAACAGGCGCAGCTGGACCGCGTGCTTGCGGACATCTTCGGCTACTACGCGGTGCAGATCGGTCTTCCCGAGGTGCCGCTGCTGCGGGCCAATCGCATGCCGCATCGGGCGTACTGCGCGCCAGACAACGCCGACGTATGCGCCCACGCGTTCGAGCTCCCCTTTGCCACGGGCAGCCTCGACCTCGTCGTGCTGCCGCACGTCTTGGAGTTCTCGCCCCACCCGCACCGTGTGCTGCGTGAGGTCGAGCGTGTGCTGGTGCCCGAGGGCAGCGTGGTGATCAGCGGTTTCAATCCCTTCAGCCTGTGGGGGATCCGGCGCCTGCTGGCACGTAGCGGTGCGAGCGAGCCATGGTCCGGGCACTTTCGCTCGATGATGCGCATCCGCGACTGGCTCACGCTGCTCGGGTTCGAGGTTCAGGGCAACGGTTTCGGCTGTTACGCGCCGCCTGTCGGCACGCCGCGCTGGCTCGAGCGCTGGCGTTTCCTTGATCGGGCCGGGGCGAGATGGTGGCCGGTGCTGGGCGCCAGCTACCTGCTGCACGGGGTCAAGCGCGTGCAGGGCATGCGCCTGATCACACCCTACTGGCGCAGCCGAAAGGCCACGTCGAAGAGACTTTCGCCGGTCGCCCAGCGCGACGGTGGTACGAGGAAGACGCAGTAAATGGAAGAAGTGGATATCTACACCGACGGCGCCTGCAGCGGCAATCCGGGCCCGGGCGGCTGGGGCGCGATCCTGCGCTCGGGAGCGCACGAGAAGGAACTCTGGGGCGGCGAGCCGGCGACGACCAACAACCGCATGGAGCTGCTGGCGGTGATCCGCGCGCTCGATGCGCTCAAGCGCCCGGTCGCGGCGCGGGTGCACACCGACAGCCAGTACGTGCAGAAGGGCATCTCCGAGTGGATTCACGGCTGGAAGGCGCGGGGTTGGAAGACGGCGTCGAAAGCGCCGGTGAAGAACGCCGACCTGTGGTGCGCGCTCGACGAAGCGGCCGCCCGTCACCAGGTCCGGTGGCTGTGGGTGCGTGGCCATTCCGGCCATCCGGAGAACGAACGCGCCGATGCGCTCGCACGCCGGGGCGTGGAGGCGGTGCGCAGCGGCGGTGCCGCGGTGCTGGGCTGAAGGGGGAGCGGCAATGCGACAAATCGTGCTGGACACCGAAACCACGGGGCTGGACTGGCGCAACGGTGACCGCGTCATCGAGATCGGCTGCGTGGAGTTGCTCAACCGCAGCCTCACCGGCCGTCACTACCATGTCTACATCAACCCGGGACGCGGCATCGATGCCGAGGCCGTCGCGGTCCATGGCATCACCGAGGAGTTCCTCGCCGACAAGCCGAAGTTCGCGCACGTCGTCGGCGAATTCGAAGATTTCGTGCGCGATGCGGAATTGGTGATTCACAACGCGAGCTTCGACATCGGCTTTCTGGACCACGAACTCGAACTCCTTGGGCGCGGCCGCCTGGCGCAGCTGTGCGCGGGCGTCATCGACACGCTGAAGCTCGCCAAGGAGCAGAACCCGGGCAAGAAGGCCTCGCTCGACGCGCTGTGCGACCGCTACGAGATCGACAACGCCCACCGCGAACTGCATGGCGCCTTGCTCGACGCGGAGCTGCTGGCCGAGGTCTATCTGGCCATGACGCGCGGCCAGGAGAGCCTGATGATCGGGTTCGAGGAAGAGCCTGTCGCGCGCGACACCGACGCCAGCGGTGCCGCGGTGGCGCGCGCGGCGCTGAAGGTGCTGCGCGCCAGCGCGGCAGAAACGCAGGCGCACCAGGCGGTGCTCGACGACATCGCCAAGGCGAACAAGGGGCTGTGTCTGTGGCGGGCGCCTGCTGCCGAGAACGCCTAGGGCGCCTCGCTCCGGAGCTTTTCCAGGCCCTTGAGGATGTCGCGGCGGGAGAGCTGACCCACCAGGCGTGAGCCTTCCACCACCGGCAGGCAGCGGTAGTGCTTGCCGAGGAACAGCTCGATCGCATCGATCAGGCTGGCGCTGGCAGAGATTGAACTCACATCGCGGCTCATGAAGTCCTGGACGGTGCCTTCCTCGCGACGGAAGTACGAGGCGTCGAGGGCGGCCTTCAGGCAGTCCTTTTCGGACAGAAAACCGATCAGGCGATTGTTTTCATCGACCACGGGGGCGCCGCTCAGCTCGTGCCTGAGCAGGGTGTGGACCGCCTGGAGCAGGTTGGTGTGGGGCTTGAAGGCGAGGTGATCGCCGATCATGTAGTCCTTGACGAGCAGGGAGCTGAGCATGCTGACTCCGGAATCAGGGTTGGTCTGCGGATTTAGCGGCATCCAGGCGTGCCTGACGCTTGGCGCAGGGTTTCTTGCAGCCGAACTCGCAGTCCAGCCCCATCGCACCCATGCCACCACAGCTGCCTGCGATGGGCTTGCGGCCGAACATGACGCCAATGGCCATGGCGGCGATGACGACAGCGATGACGACGAGCGTGATCAGGAACGTGTTCATTGGGCTTCACCTCGGTCTGTGGGACGTTCACCAGCCCCGCTGATGCCAAGAATAACGCGAGCGAGGGGGCTGTGGCCACGCTCGCGAGCGGGCCGCCGCGTCCTTACAGCAACAGTCGCGCACCCGGCAGGCTGCCCGACTGTTCGAGCCGGCTCACCGTCTGCGCCAGATCGAGTCCCGTCTCCGCCTTGAGGATGCGCGCCCGCTCGCGGAGTTCGTCCGCGCTGCGCTCGATCGGTTCGCCATCGGCCCCGAAAGCCACCACGTTGCCGCTGTCGCATGAGGGAAAGGCGAGCGCGCGATGATCGTAGGCGCGCACGATCCGTTCCAGGCTGGCCTTGTAGCCGCGCGAGCGGCCGAACAGATTCACCGCCATGATGCCGCGCCGCGACAGTCGGCTGCGGACCGCCTGGTGGAAGGGTTCGGTGTCGAGCACGCCCGCGCGCGCGTTGCGGTCGTAGCCGTCGATCAGCACATAGTCCCATTGCTCGTCGTGCTCAAGCACGAACTGTGCCCCGCAGCCCAGGTGCACCGAAAAGCGTGCGTCCTCGGCCGGCAGCCTGAAGAACTGGCGGGCGGCAGCGACCACGGCGGGCGCGATCTCGACGACGCGGATCTTCGCCTGCGGCAGGTGGTGATGCACGAAGCGCGCGAGCGACGCTGCGCCGAGCCCGATGATCAGCACCCGGCGCGGCCAGTGCCCGCCGTCGGCGGCCAGGCCGTCGCGCAGCAGCAGGCCCGCCATCATCTCGCGGGTGTAGGCCAGTTCGAGCGCATGGGGCTTGCGGATGCGCATCGCCCCCTGAATCCAGTCCGAACCGAAGTGCAGGTAGCGCACGCCGGCTTCTTCGGCGATGTCGATGGGCGGGTTCATGAGGCGGCGTCTCCAGCCAGCCGCTTGAGCGCATACAGACGCTCGAGCGCTTCGCGCGGGCTCAGGGTGTCGGGGTCGATGTCGGCGAGCGCGCTCAGCACCGGGTGCGACAGCGGCGCGCCCTCGGGTTCGGGCAGGCTGGCGAAGAGGTCGGCCTGGGGGCCGGCGTCGATCTCGCGGTTCTCCAGCGCGCGCAGCCGGCGCTTGGCGTCGCGGATCACCGCTGCCGGAATGCCGGCGAGCGCGGCGACCTCGATGCCGTAGCTCTGGCTCGCCGGTCCTTCTTCGAGCGCATGCAGGAAGACGATGCGATGGCCGTGCTCGACCGCGTCCAGATGCACGTTGGCGCATTCGGGGTAGTCGGTGTTGAGCCGGGTGAGCTCGAAATAATGGGTGGCGAACAGCGTCAGCGCGCGCGACTTCTCCAGCAGGTGGCGCGCGATCGCGAACGCCAGCGCGAGGCCGTCGAAGGTCGAGGTGCCGCGGCCGATCTCGTCCATCAGCACCAGGCTGTGCGCGGTGGCGCCGTGCAGGATGGCGGCGGCCTCGGTCATCTCGACCATGAAGGTCGAGCGCCCGGAGGCGAGGTCGTCCGATGCGCCGATGCGGGTGAAGATGGCGTCGAGCGGGCCGAGTTCGGCCACCTCCGCGGGCACGAAGCTGCCGATGTGGGCGAGCAGGCAGATCAGCGCCACCTGGCGCATGAAGGTCGATTTGCCGCCCATGTTGGGACCGGTGATCATCAGCATGCGGCGGGTGGCGGCGAGGCGGGCGTCGTTGCGGATGAAGTTCTCGACCTGGCGCTCGACCACCGGGTGGCGACCGCCGATGATGTTGAGCCCCGGCGTATCCACGAAGCGCGGCTGCACGTAGCCGTAGCGCAGCGCGGCCTCGGCCAGCGCCCCGAGCCCGTCGAGCAGCGCGAGCGCGCGCGCGATGCGCTGGAGGGCCAGGATGTGGGTGGCGAGCACCTCGAGCACCTGATCGTAGAGCGTCTTCTCGCGCGCCAGCGCACGCTCGTTGGCCGATAGCGCCTTGTCCTCGAAGGCCTTGAGTTCGGGGGTGATGTAGCGCTCGGCGTTTTTCAGCGTCTGGCGGCGGCGATAGTCGTCGGGCACCTTGTCGGCGTTGGCACGGCTGACCTCGATGTAGAAGCCATGCACCTTGTTGAACTCGACCTTGAGCCCGGGGATGCCGGTGCGCTCGCGCTCGCGCGTCTCCAGCGCCATCAGGAATTCGCCGCAGTTGGTCTGGATGCCGCGCAGCTCATCGAGCTCGGCATCAAAGCCGGGGGCGATCACGCCGCCGTCGCGCACCATGGCGGCCGGTTCGGCATGGATCGCCGCGCGCAACACGTCGAGCGGTTCGGGTGCGATCTCGAGCGCGGCGACGATGTCTGCGAGCAGCGGCGCGCGGCAGGCGGCGAGCGCAGTGGCGAGATCGGGCAGCCGCAGCAGGCTCTCGCGCAGCGCCGAGAGGTCGCGCGGGCGCGCGCTGCGCAGCGCGATGCGGGCGGTGATGCGGTCGACGTCGGCCACGCCGCGCAAGGCCGCGCGCACCGCGGCGGCCACCCGGCCATCGCGGCCGGCGATAGCCGAAGCGCAGGGGGCGCTGCCGGCGTGCGCGGCTGCGCGGTCGTTGATGTCCGCCTCGGCGCTGCCCACCAGCTCGGCGATCGCGGCGTGGCGCGCGGCAGGCTCGGCGCGTTCGCGCAGCGGGTGGTGCAACGCGTGGCGCAGCCAGCGCGAGCCCATGCTGGTCACGCAGGTGTCGAGCAGCGACAGCAGGGTGGGCGAGGACTCGCCGCGCAAGGTCTCGGTGAGCTCGAGGTTGCGCCGGGTGGCCGCGTCCAGGCGCAGGGTTTCGGATTCGCGCTCGACGCTGAGGCCGGTCACATGGCCCAGCGTCTGGCGCTGGGTGACCTGGGCGTAGTCGTAGAGTGCGGCGGCGGCGGCGAGCGCCACCGCCAGGCCTTCGACGCCAAAGCCGCTGAGGTCGCGCGTTCCGAAGTGCGCGGTGAGCAGCCGGGTGCCGGTCTCGGCGTCGAACTGCCAATCGGCCAGCCGGCGCTGGGTCGGGGCGAGCGCATCGAGCAGCGGCAGGGCGAGGCCGTCGGGCACCAGCACCTCGGCCGGGCGCAGGCGCTCGAACTGGGCCTGCAGCGCATCGGCCGGGCACTCCATGAGGCGGAAGTCGCCATTGGCGAGGTTGAGCCAGGCCAGCCCGAGCACGCCGCGGTTGAGGTTGGCGGCGAGCAGCAGTGCGTCGCGGCGGTCGTCGAGCAGCGCGGCGTCGGTCAGCGTGCCGGGGGTGACGATGCGGCTCACCGCGCGCTCCATCGGCCCCTTGGTCGCGCCCGGCTCGCCCACCTGCTCGGCGATCACCACCGACTCGCCCAGCTTGACCAGACGCGCGAGGTATTGCTCGACCGCGTGGAAGGGCACGCCCGCCATTCGGATCGGCTTGCCACTCGACTGGCCGCGCGTGGTGAGCGTGATGTCGAGCAGGCGCGCGGCCTTCTCGGCGTCCTCGAAGAACAGCTCGTAGAAGTCGCCCATGCGATAGAAGAGCAGGGTGTCCGGATGTGCCTGCTTGATCCGCAGGTACTGCTGCATCATTGGGGTGTGGGCGACGATCTCCGCCTCGCTCAGGCCCTCGGGGCGCGAGGCGGCTTCGCCCGGTGAACGCGTGCTGGCTGACAAGATGGGATCAGGCCTGCATGTTGGCCGGACGGTAGGACTGGATGATCGGCAGCAGCTGGCCGAAGATCCGCGGTGAGCCGGCGACGATGTTGCCGGTGGTGAGGTGGTTGCCTTCGCCGGACAGATCCGACACCAGGCCACCGGCTTCCTGAATCAGCAGCACGCCCGCGGCCATGTCCCACGGCGACAGGCCCATCTCCCAGAAGCCATCCAGGCGGCCGGCGGCGACATAGGCCAGGTCGAGCGCGGCCGCGCCCGGGCGGCGGATGCCGGCGGTCTTGCGCGTGAGTTCCTTGAACATCGCCAGATAGGCATCGACGTTGTCGAACTGGCGGAAGGGGAAGCCGGTGCCGATCAGCGCCTCGTTCAGACGGGTACGGCGCGACACGCGGATGCGGCGGTCGTTGAGGAAGGCGCCACTGCCGCGCGAGGCGGTGAAGAGTTCGTTGCTGTTGGGGTCGAAGACCACCGCATGTTCGAGCACGCCGTTCCTGGTCTGCGCGATCGAGACCGCGTACTGCGGGAAGCCGTGGATGAAGTTGGTGGTGCCGTCGAGCGGATCGACGATCCAGTTGAACTCGCTCTCCTGGCCGTTCGCGGGGCCGGTCTCGCCGGACTCCTCTGCTAGAATCCCGTGCCCCGGGAACGCGTCGCGCAGCACTTCGATGATCGCCTGCTCGGCGGCACGATCGACTTCGGTGACGAAGTCGTTGGGCGACTTGGACTGCACGGTCAGCAGGTCGAGCTGGGTCGAGGCGCGGTTGATGACGGTCGCGGCGCGACGGGCGGCCTTGACGGCGATGTTCAGGGTGGGATGCATGCGGGTCGGTCTCGGTTAAAGAATCGGGCGCCTGCGACGCGTTGCCATCGGGGCTGATCGAAGCAGCGGCCCGGCTTCACACGTTCCGGGCAGGCCGCCCGGCAAGTTCGGAAAACGCGGAATTTTAATATGAATCGCCCCCTCGCGCTCGACCGTATCCGGGTCGTCCTGTCACGTACCAGCCACCCGGGAAACATTGGCGCGGCCGCGCGCGCGATGAAGACCATGGGCCTGCGTGACCTGTGGCTGGTGGCGCCCGAAGCCTTTCCCGATGAGGTGGCCACCGCGCGCGCCTCCGGTGCGGCGGATCTGCTCGAGTCCGCGCAGGTGGTCGATACCCTGCAGGCGGCGCTGGCCGATACCGTGTTCTCGGCGGCACTCACCGCGCGCCGGCGCGAGCTTTCGCTGCCGCGCATGCAGGCGCGCGACGCGGCGCGCGAGCTGGTGGCGCGCAGCGGCGATGGCATCGTGGCGCTGGTGTTCGGCAACGAGACCAGCGGCATGACCAACGAGGAGGTGGGGCTGTGCAGCGTGCCGGTGACCATCCCCACCGATGCCGAGTTTTCCTCGCTCAACCTCGGCGCTGCGGTTCAGGTGCTGAGCTACGAGCTGCGCATGGCAGCGCTCGGCGAGGCCACGGCAGCGCCGGTCGACCTTCGGGCCGAGCCGGCCACGCATGCCGATTTCGAGGGTTTCATGACCCACCTCGAGCGCGTGGTCACCGCCAGCGGTTTCCACGACCCGGCCAACCCCAAGCGGCTGCTGCCGCGCATGCGCCGCCTGTTCAACCGGGTGCGGCTGGAGAAGGAGGAGGTGGCCATCCTGCGCGGAATGCTGACCACCTTCGAGACTCCGAAACGGCGCGCCTGAGCGCGTGCCGGCCCGGCCTGGCTTGGTCGAGCGGCGGATAGTCGATTAAAATCGTCGGAAATTGAGTGGCCTGCCCGGCAGGTCGTCACGGCGATCGGTAATCCTTTACCTCAATACCCTTCCAAGATGGAGTGCCCGAGCATGTTCAGCCGCCTGCGCGAAGACCTAGCCAGCGTCCGCGAACGCGACCCCGCTGCCCGTTCCACGCTCGAGGTGCTGACCTGCTACCCCGGTATCCACGCCCTCATCTTTCACCGCATCGCGCATGCGGCGTGGCGGCGTGACTGGTGCTGGCTGGGGCGCTTCATCAGCCACATCAGCCGCTTCCTGACCGGGATCGAGATCCATCCGGGCGCGGTGATCGGGCGCCGGGTCTTCATAGACCATGGCATGGGGGTGGTCATCGGCGAGACCGCCGAGATCGGTGACGACTGCACGATCTATCAAGCGGTGACGCTGGGCGGTACCTCGCTCTATCGCGGCGCCAAGCGTCACCCCACCCTTGGCCGCGGCGTGGTCGTCGGTGCAGGGGCCAAGGTGCTCGGCGGTTTCACCGTGGGCGATGGGGCCAAGATCGGCTCCAACGCGGTGGTGGTCAAGCCCGTACCTGCAGGGGCGACTGCGGTCGGCAACCCGGCGCGGGTCATCGATCCGGAACGCGACGCCGCGCGCGAACAGAAGGCCGAACAGATCGGCTTCAGCGCCTACGGCGTCACGCGCGACATGGATGATCCGGTCGCCAAGGCGCTGCATGGTCTGCTCGATCATTCGGTCGAGACCGACCGCCGGCTTCAGGCGATCATCGCCCGCCTGGAGGCGGCTGGTCTCAAGCTCGACGAGTCGATGGCACCGGGTGACGATTTCGATGCCGGTCGGCTGTCGAAAATGGTCGATTGAAGGCGTTGGCGGTCTTGCGTGTGATCATGAAGAGCGGTCGGGCGAGCGGGGGTAATTGAAGCTGGAGTGAGTAGTTGACCGTTTTTGTCGGGATACGTATAGTCGACGTAAACGTTCGGGTATTGTCCTGTCTGGGGTTGTACCGGCTGTCTGCAGCGGTGCCGTCCTGACCACGGATCCCGGATACTTCGACTTCAGCACTCTTTCCAGGAGCGAGCATGAGACTCACGACCAAGGGCCGATTTGCCGTTACGGCGATGATCGATCTCGCCTCCCGCCAGACCGACGGGCCGGTCACCCTGGCCGGTATCGCCGAGCGCCAGCGGATCTCGCTGTCGTACCTCGAGCAGCTGTTTGGCAAGCTTCGCCGTCACCATCTGGTGAGCAGCGTGCGCGGGCCCGGTGGCGGCTACCGGCTGGCGCGAGGCATGGCCGAGATCACCGTGGCCGACATCATCTTCGCGGTCGATGAGCCGCTGGATGCGACCCAGTGCGGGGGTAAGGAAAATTGCCACGACGCGCACCGCTGCCTGACCCATGACCTGTGGGCCAACCTGAATAAGCGCATGTACGCTTACCTCGATTCGGTCACGCTCGATGCGCTGGTCAATCGACGCGTGCAGCCCGACGCGGACATCATGGTGTCGCGCAAGATCCGGCATCGGACCCTGGTGCCGAGCGTGCGCGAAATCGCGGTGATCTGAGCGCAGATCATGACTTTTGCCCCGGTCTACCTCGACTGGAACGCCACCACGCCGCTTGACGCGGTCGTGCGCGAGGCCATGCTGCCCTGGCTCGGTGCCGCCGAACCCGCGCGCTTCGGCAATGCCTCGAGCCGGCACGAGTACGGTCGGCAGGCGCGCGCCGCGGTCGATGAGGCGCGTGCGCGCGTCGCCGCTGCGGTGGGAGCGCATGCCACCGAGGTGGTGTTTACCAGCGGCGGCTCGGAAGCGAACAACCTGTTCCTGAAGGGGGCCGCGGCGACCATGAAACCGTCCGCCGTGGCGGTGAGCCGCATCGAGCATCCCTGCGTGCGCGAACCGGCGCGGCAACTGCAGCGCAGCGGCTGGACGATGCGCGAGATCGCGGTCGATGCGCTGGGGCGGATCGACGAGGCAGACTGGCAGGCCGTGCTGGCAGCACGCCCGCGCCTGGTGTCGGTGATGCTGGCCAACAACGAGACCGGGGTGGTGCAGGACATCGCCACCCTTGCCGCGCAGGCACGGGCCGCGGGCGCGTGCTTCCATACCGATGCGGTGCAGGCGCTGGGCAAGATCGAGCTCGATTTTCGTGCGCTGGGTGTGCATGGCATGACGCTGTCGGCCCACAAGATCGGCGGCCCGCTCGGTGCGGGGGCGCTGGTCGTGGATAAACGGGTCGAGCTCTCGCCCCTGATCGCAGGCGGTGGCCAGGAACGCGGCTTGCGTTCGGGCACCGAGAATGTGGCGGCCATCGTCGGCTTTGGCGTGGCCTGCGAGCGCGCCCTCGCGCGACGGGCGGACGAGGCCCTGCGCCTGGCCGCCCTGCGCGACGAAATCGAGCGGGCGCTCGCCGCCCTCGGTGTGCGGATCTTCTCCGCGGCCGCACCGCGGCTGCCGAACACCGTATTCTTCGCGGTTCCCGACATCGACGGCGAGACCCTGGTCGGCAAGCTCGACCGCGCCGGTTTTGCCTGCGCCAGCGGCTCGGCGTGCTCGAGCGCCAACCCCGAGCCCTCGCACACGCTGCTGGCGATGGGGGTGGAGCCGGGCGTCGCCCGCGGTGCGGTGCGGGTCAGTCTTGGTCGCGACACCGTGGCAGATGATGTGCGCCGCTTCATCGAAACCTTCGCCCGCGTCGTGGGCGAACTGAAGAACCTGGCCTCGGTGGCGGCTTGATGCCTGCGCACCAGACCCGAAATCGAAACACGAACAACGACTCTGCGGAGAGATTGAATGCTGAAGTTCCCCATCTACCTCGATTACTCGGCAACGACTCCGGTGGATCCGCGCGTGGCGCAGAAGATGATCCCCTGGCTGACCGAGCAGTTCGGCAACCCGGCCAGTCGCTCGCACGCCTACGGCTGGGCGGCCGAGGCGGCAGTCGAGGAGGCCCGCGAGCAGGTGGCCGCACTGGTCAATGCCGACCCCAAGGAAATCATCTGGACCTCGGGCGCGACCGAATCGAACAACCTCGCCATCAAGGGGGCGGCGCACTTCTATCAGGGCAAGGGCAAGCACATCATCACGGTGAAGACCGAGCACAAGGCCGTGCTCGACACCGTGCGCGAGCTCGAGCGCGAGGGCTTCGAAGCCACCTACCTCGATGTGCAGGAAAACGGCCTGATCGACCTTGAGGTGCTCAAGGCCGCGATCCGCCCCGACACCGTTCTGGTGTCGGTGATGTTCGTGAATAACGAGATCGGCGTGATCCAGCCGATCGCCGAGATCGGTGAGCTGTGCCGCGAGAAAGGCATCGTGTTCCACGTCGACGCGGCGCAGGCAACGGGGAAGGTCGAGATCGACCTCGACCGTCTGAAGGTCGATCTGATGAGCTTCTGTGCGCACAAGACCTACGGCCCCAAGGGCATCGGTGCACTCTACGTGCGCCGCAAGCCGCGCGTCCGCCTCGAGGCACAGATGCACGGCGGCGGGCATGAGCGCGGCCTGCGCTCGGGCACGCTCGCCACCCACCAGATCGTCGGCATGGGCGAATCCTTCCGCATTGCGCGCGAGGAGATGGCGGCGGAAAATGCACGCATTGCCAGGCTGCGCGACAAGCTGCTCGCTGGCCTGACCGACATCGAAGCGACCTTCGTCAACGGCGACCTCGAGCATCGTGTGCCGCACAACCTGAACATCTCCTTCGCCTATGTTGAAGGCGAGTCGCTGATCATGGCGATCAAGGACATCGCGGTGTCGTCCGGTTCGGCGTGCACCTCGGCGAGCCTGGAGCCGTCGTATGTGCTGCGTGCGCTCGGGCGCAACGACGAGCTGGCGCACAGCTCGATCCGCTTCACGCTCGGCCGATTCACCACCGAGGAAGAGATCGATTACACGATCGCGCTGCTGCACAAGAAGATCAGCAAGCTGCGCGAGCTGTCGCCCTTGTGGGACATGTACAAGGAAGGCATCGACCTCGATACCGTGCAATGGGCGGCCCACTGATTCGCCACCTGTTGCGCGAACGAATGCCGCGGCACCAGAGGCGCGATGTCGCGGTCTAAAAAAGTATCTAACATCCCCCCCAGGAGAAAATGAATGGCTTACAGCGAAAAGGTCCTCGACCACTACGAAAACCCCCGCAACGTCGGCTCCTTTGCCAAGGACGAGGAAGGTGTGGCGACCGGCATGGTGGGCGCTCCGGCCTGTGGTGACGTGATGAAGCTGCAGATCAAGGTCGGCAAGGACGGCGTGATCGAGGATGCGAAGTTCAAGACCTACGGCTGCGGTTCGGCGATTGCGTCGAGCTCGCTGGTCACCGAATGGGTCAAGGGCAAGACGATCGATCAGGCGCTCGACATCAAGAACACCCAGATCGCCGAAGAGCTCGCGCTGCCGCCGGTCAAGATCCACTGCTCGATCCTCGCCGAGGACGCGATCAAGGCTGCGGTTGCCGATTACAAGAAGAAGCACGAAGCCTGATCGGACTTCACTGAACAGGAGTTGCAAAGATGGCCGTTAGTCTTTCCGAATCCGCCGCCCGCCACGTGTCGAACTTCATTGCCAAGCGTGGCAAGGGTTTTGGTATCCGTCTCGGGGTGAAGACCTCGGGTTGCTCGGGGATGGCGTACAAGCTCGAGTTTGTCGACCAGACCGAAGCCGAAGATCTGGTGTTCGAGAGCCATGGCGTCAGGGTCGTCATCGACCCGAAGAGTCTGGCCTACCTCGAGGGCACCGAGCTCGACTTCGTCAGGGAAGGCCTGAACGAGGGTTTCAAGTTCAACAACCCGAACGTGAAGGATCAGTGCGGGTGCGGCGAAAGCTTCAACGTCTGAGTCGCACGCGATGAGCATCGACCTCACGCAGGACTTCTTCGCGCTGTTCGGACTGCCGCGCCGCTTCGCGATCGACGAGCCCGCGCTTGAGGCGGCCTGGCACGAGCTGCAGTCGCAGGTTCATCCGGATCGGCATGCGCATCTGTCCGACGTCGAGAAGCGGCTGTCGATGCAGTGGGCGACACGGGTCAACGAGGGCTTTCGCACCCTGAGGCAGCCGCTGGAACGTGCGCAGTACCTGCTCGAGCTCGCTGGCGTCGACGCCGGGCTCGAGACCAACACCGCGATGTCGCCCGAGTTCCTGATGGAACAGATGGAGTGGCGCGAGGCCGTCGAAGAGGCGCGCGAGGCCGCCGAGATCGATGAGCTCGAGGGCCTGCACCGGCGCCTGCTTGCGCATGCGCGCGAGGTGCGCGGCGACCTCGCGGCCCAGCTCGACGATGAACGGGATTACTCAGCAGCGGCCGACACCGTGCGCCGGCTGATGTTCATCGACAAACTCCAGCAAGAAATCGACGAGGCCCTGCTGGCCCTCGAAAACTAGAGAGCACGGAACAAGACCTGATGGCCCTGCTGCAAATCGCTGAACCCGGCATGTTTGCCGAGCCGCACAAGCACCGGCTCGCGGTCGGCATCGACCTCGGAACCACCAATTCGCTGGTTGCCACTGTCCGCAACAGCATCGCCGTGTGCCTGCCCGACGAGACCGGTCGCACGATGCTTCCTTCCGTCGTCCGCTATGGCACCGACGGCGCGATCGAGGTCGGGCTCGGGGCGATGAGGGCCCAGGCCACCGACCCGCGTAACACCATCGTCTCGGTCAAGCGTTTCATGGGCCGCGGCCTGAAGGATGTGGCCCACATCGAGACCATGCCTTACGACTTCGAGGACAGCGCGGGCATGGTGCGGCTGCGCACGGCGCAGGGGGTCAAGAGCCCGGTCGAGATCTCGGCCGAGATCCTGCGCAGGCTGCGCGAGCGCGCCGAAGCGAGCCTGGGCGGGGCGCTGGTCGGGGCGGTGATCACCGTGCCGGCCTACTTCGACGACGCCCAGCGCCAGGCGACCAAGGATGCGGCCCGGTTCGCCGGGCTCGATGTGTTGCGCCTGCTCAACGAACCGACCGCTGCGGCCGTCGCCTATGGCCTCGATAACGCGGCGGAAGGTGTCTATGCGGTCTACGATCTCGGTGGCGGCACCTTCGACCTGTCGATCCTGAAGCTCTCGCGCGGCGTGTTCGAGGTGCTGTCGACCAACGGCGACGCCGCCCTGGGCGGGGACGACTTCGACCACCGCCTGTTCTGCTGGATCCTGGACAAGGCACGCATCTCCCCACCCTCGATGGAAGATGCCCGCCGCCTGCAGATGAAGGCGCGCGAGGCCAAGGAACTGCTCACCACCTGCGAGGAAGCGCCGATTCACCTGTGGCTCGCCTCGGGTGAGGAGGTCGATCTCGTGATCACCCGCGACGCGTTTGCAGAGATGACCAGCCACCTTGTGCAGAAGACTCTGACGCCGGTGCGCAAGGCCTTGCGCGACGCCGGCCTGGCTCCTGACGAGATCAAGGGCGTGGTCATGGTGGGCGGCGCGACGCGCATGCCACATATCCAGCGCGCGGTGGCGAACTACTTTGGCCAGGAGCCGCTGACCAACCTCGACCCGGACAAGGTCGTCGCGCTCGGTGCGGCCATGCAGGCCAACGTGCTCGCGGGCAACCGCGCCGAGCAGGACGACTGGCTGTTGCTCGACGTGATCCCGCTGTCGCTTGGCCTCGAGACCATGGGCGGCCTGGTCGAGAAGGTCGTGCCGCGCAATTCCACCCTGCCGATCGCGCGCGCGCAGGAATTCACCACCTTCAAGGACGGCCAGACCGCGATGGCCTTCCACGTCGTGCAGGGCGAGCGTGAGTTGGTGTCCGATTGCCGCTCGCTGGCGCGTTTCGAGCTGCGCGGCATTCCGCCGATGGTGGCCGGCGCGGCGCGCATCCGCGTGACCTTCCAGGTGGATGCGGACGGCCTGCTCTCGGTTGCGGCACGTGAGATGTCCTCGGGCGTCGAGGCGAGCGTGCTGGTGAAGCCTTCCTATGGACTCTCGGACGACGAGATCGCGCAGATGCTGCGCTCCGGTGTCGATCACGCCAGTGACGACATGCTGGCCCGGGCGCTGCGCGAGCAGCAGGTCGAGGCCGATCGCGTGATCGAGGCCACCGAGCAGGCGCTCGACAAGGACGGCAGTCTGCTCGACGCATCCGAGCGCGCCGTGATTGACGCCACCATCGCTCACCTGCGCGCCCTGATCGCCAACGCCGACCATCGCGCGATCAAGGCAGGCATCGACGCCCTTGGACGCGCCACCGACGAATTTGCCGCCCGCCGCATGGACAAGAGCATCCGCACGGTGCTCGCTGGCCAGAAGGTGGACGAATTCGAACTCTGAACCTGATACCTATGACCCAGATCATCGTACTTCCCCACGTCGAGCTCTGTCCCGACGGCAGCGTCATCGAGGCCGCACCCGGCACCACCGTCTGCGACACCCTGCTCGAGAACGGGATCGACATCGAGCATGCGTGCGAGAAGTCCTGTGCCTGCACCACTTGTCACGTGATCGTGCGTGAGGGGTTCGCTTCGCTGAACCCGGCCGAGGACGAAGAGGAGGACCTGCTCGACAAGGCCTGGGGCCTGGAGCCTCAGTCGCGCCTGTCCTGTCAGGCGGTGATCGGGCAGACTCCGCTGGTGGTCGAAATCCCGCGCTACACGATCAACATGGCTCGCGAAGGAAAGCACTGACATGAAGTGGACCGAGGTTCAGGAAATCGCCATCCAGCTGGCCGACACGCATCCTGAAGTGGACCCGACCCGGGTGAACTTCGTGGACCTGATGAACTGGGTGATGGCGCTCCCCGATTTCGACGACGACCCCAAGCGCTGTGGCGAACGCATCCTGGAGGGGATTCAACAGGCCTGGATCGACGAAGTCGCCTGAGCGCTTGTGCGCTGCGCTTACAGGTCCTCGCGGCTCAGCAGGAAGACCATGTCGTCGCCGCCGCGGGTCGATAGCCACTCGAAGGGGAGGTCGGGGAAGGCCGCCTCGACGAGCTCGCGGTTGTGCCCGACCTCCACCGCGAGCAGGCCGCCCGGATTGAGGTGGTCGGCGGCCTCGGCAAGCAGGCGGCGCACCACGTCCAGCCCATCCTCGCCGGAAGCGAGCGCCATCTGCGGCTCATGCAGGTACTCAGGCGGCAAGGCCGCCATCGCCTCGGCCGTGACATAGGGCGGGTTGCTCAGGATCAGGTCGAAACGCCGGCCTTCGAGGCCCGCGAACAGATCGCCCTGCACCAGCTCGATGCGATCTTCCAGACCGTAGTCGGCGACGTTGATGCGCGCGACCTCGAGCGCGTCCTCCGACAGGTCGACCGCGCTCACCTCGGCGTTGGGGAAGGCGTGCGCCATCAGGATCGCCAGGCAGCCCGAGCCGGTGCACAGGTCGAGCGCGCTGCCCACCGCGGCCGCATCTTCCACCCAGGGCGCGAAGCCGTCCTCGAGCAGCTCGGCGAAGAAGGAGCGCGGCACGATCACGCGTGGATCGACGGTGAAGCGGAAGTCACCCAGCCAGGCCTCGCCGAGCAGGTAGGCGGTGGGGATGCGCTCATCGGCGCGCTGCTCGATGGCCTCGAACAGGTCGATGCGCTCCTCGCCCGGGATGCAGGCGTCGAGGAAGGGCTCGAGCCGATCCAGCGGCAGCGCGAGCGTGCCCAGGATCAGCCACACCGCCTCGTCGAAGCTGTCGTGCACGCCGTGGCCACAGAAGATACCCGCGCGGTTGAAGCGGGTGACCGCGTAACGCAGCCAGTCGCGCACGGTGACGAGCTCGGCGAGCGGACCGTGCTCGTGTTCGTGATCCGGGTTCGGGTCAAGGCCTTGGTCGTGGAGGAGGGCGTCGTCGTGTGTGTTCGGCATGGAGAGCTCGTTTCGTGGATGGGGGCGGGCAAAGGCGGCCGCCGCGCCTACAGGGGGCTCGAGGCGAGCAGGGCACGCAGGGTGCGTTCGTACACCACGGACAAGGGCTCGATCGCGTCCACCGCGATGCACTCGTTGATCTGGTGGATCGATGCATTGACCGGGCCGAACTCGACGACCTCGGCGCAGATGTCGGCGATGAAGCGCCCGTCGGAGGTGCCCCCGGTGGTCGACAACTCGGTGTCCACGCCCAGGGTGTCGCGGATCGCCACCGACAGCGCGCCGACCAGTTTGCCGCGGCCGGTGATGAAGGGCTTGCCCGACAGATGCCAGTCGATCTCGTAGTCGAGGCCATGGCGGTCGAGCACCTCGCAGGTACGGCGCTTCAAGGCGTCGGCGGTGGAGACCGAACCAAAGCGGAAGTTGAACAGCACTTCGCACACCCCTGGGATCACGTTGTTGGCGCCCGTGCCGGCGTGGATGTTCGACACCTGCCAGGTGGTGGGCGGAAAGAACTCGTTGCCTTCGTCCCAGTTGATCGCGGCCAGTTCGGCGAGCGCGGGCGCAAACAGGTGAATCGGGTTGCGGGCGAGTTGCGGGTAGGCGACGTGGCCCTGCTTGCCCTTGACGCGCAGCGTGCCCGAGAGCGAGCCACGGCGGCCGTTCTTGATCATGTCGCCGAGCGTGCGCACTGAAGTCGGTTCGCCCACCACGCAGTAGTCGAGGCGCTCGCCACGTGCGGCCAGGGCCTCGACCACCTTGAGCGTGCCATGGGTGGCGATGCCTTCCTCGTCCGAGGTCAGCAGCAGGGCGATGCTGCCCCCATGATCGGGATGGGCGCCAACGAAGCGTTCAATCGCGGTGACGAAGGCGGCGAGCGAGGACTTCATGTCCGCCGCGCCGCGCCCGTAGAGCAAGCCGTCGCTCACCGTCGGACTGAAAGGCGGGCTGCGCCAGGCCTCGGCGGGGCCCGGAGGCACCACATCGGTGTGACCGGCAAAGCACAGCACCGGCGCCACTCGGCCACGGCGTGCCCACAGGTTGCAGACCCCACCGCTGTCGATGCGCTCGATGATGAAGCCCAGCGCTTGCAGGCGCGCGCTGATGAGTTCCAGGCAGCCGGCATCTTCCGGCGTGACGGAAGGGCGGGCGATGAGTTCGCAGGCGAGGGCCAGGGTGGCTTGGGTGCTCATGGGTTGTCGACCTTGAGGGTGAATGCCTGGAACGAGGCGCCATCCGCGTTGGTGCTCTCGAACTCCATCAGCGGCGCGGACGTGCTGTTCGCCTGCGGGCTGTCGGGTGCCTGAATCTGGGCGTTGTTGATCAGCCAGTTCAGGTTGCTTGGCGAGTCCGCATTGGCGAGCGCTTCATCCAGGGTGATGACCTTGTCCGCATGCAGCCGGAAAAGCGCCTGCTCGAAGGTCTGGGAGCCCGGCGCGAGCGATTGCTCCATCGCTTCCTTGATCGCGTTCAGTTCGCCGCGTTCGATGAGATCGGCAATGTGGCGGGTGTTCATCAGGATCTCGACTGCGGGCAGGCGCGTAGCGTTGGGCTTGCGCACCAGACGCTGGGACACGATGCAGCGCAGCGCCACGGCAAGGTCCAGGTACAGCAACTGCCGGTTCTCGAGCGGGAAAAAATTAACGATGCGGTTGAGCGCGTGGTATGCGTTGTTCGCATGCAGCGTGGCCAGGCACAGGTGACCCGTCTGGGCATAGGAAATGGCCGCCTGCATGGTGTCGCGGTCGCGGATCTCACCGATCAGGATGCAGTCGGGCGCCTGGCGCATGGCGTTGCGCAGCGCCTCGTTCCAGCTCAGGGTGTCGATACCGATTTCGCGCTGGTTCACCACCGACTTGCGGTGCTTGAAGAGGTATTCGATCGGGTCTTCGACGGTGAGGATGTGACCACTGCGGTTCTGGTTGCGATAGTCGATCATCGACGCCAGGGTGGTCGACTTGCCCGAGCCGGTGGCACCCACCACCAGGATCAGGCCGCGCTTCTCCATCACGACCTCGGTGAGCACCGAGGGCAGGCCAAGCGCGGTGATGGTGGGGATGTCGCTCTGGATGTAACGCATCACGACCGCCAGCGAATTGCGCTGCCAGAACACATTCACCCGGAAGTTGCCCAGGTCACGACGGCCGAAGGACAGGTTGAGCTCGCGGTCGCGCTCCAGCACCCCCATCTGCACGGGCGTGATCGCCTCGTTCAGCATGCGCTGGATCATGTTCGGATCCATCACCTGCTGATTGATCGGCATGGTGTAGCCCTGGATCTTGATGTGGATCGGGGCGCCGGCGGTGATGAAGATGTCCGAGGCCTTCTTCTCGGCCATGAGCTGGAACAGACTGTCGAAAATCATGACCTCGAGGTCTCGGACAAAAGAATTGCCGCCGATCGCGGCGGATCTAGGGCGCTGCTATACGCGCGCCCGAAACCGGAAGCGCGGCGCCAGCCGCGAATGGCGCGGCGCTGGTCCATTCGCGGCTGGCGCAGGGTGGATCAGGCGCCGCGCAGCAGCTCGTTGATGCCGGTCTTGGCGCGCGTCTGCGCATCCACCTTCTTCACGATCACCGCGCAATACAGGCTGTACTTGCCGCAGGCCGAGGGCAGGCTGCCCGGCACCACCACCGCGCCGGCAGGCACGCGGCCGTAGCTGACCTCGCCGGTCTCGCGATCGTAGATCTTGGTGCTCATGCCGAGATACACGCCCATCGACAGCACCGCGTTCTCCTCGATGATCACGCCTTCCACCACTTCGGAGCGCGCGCCGACGAAGACGTTGTCCTCGATGATGACCGGTCCGGCCTGCACCGGCTCGAGCACCCCGCCGATGCCGACGCCGCCCGACAGGTGCACATTCTTGCCGATCTGTGCGCACGAACCCACCGTGGCCCAGGTGTCGACCATCGTGCCCTCATCGACATAGGCGCCGATGTTCACGTAGGACGGCATCAGCACCACGTTCTTGCCGATGAAGCTGCCCTTGCGGGCGACGGCCGGTGGCACCACGCGAAAGCCGCCTGCGCGGAACTGCTCGGGGGTGTAGTCGCCGAACTTGGTCGCGACCTTGTCGAAGAAGTTGAGGCCACCGGCCTGTACCACTTCGTTGTCGCGCAGGCGGAAGGAGATCAGCACCGCCTTCTTGATCCACTGGTTGACCACCCACTGGCCATCCTTCTTCTCGGCGACGCGCAGGGTGCCGGCGTCGAGGCCGGCGATCACTGCTTCGACCGCGTTGCGGATTTCGGTAGGCGCGGAGGCGGCCGACAGGCTGGCGCGGTTCTCGAAGGCGTCGTCGATGAGCTGTTGCAGAGCGTGCATGGGGGGTCTTTGTCAGAGGGTTTTGCAGAAATCGGTGATGCGTCCGGCGGCTTCGACACACTCATGCGTGTCGGCCACCAGCGCGATGCGTATGAAGCCGGCGCCCGGATTGACGCCCTGCGCTTCGCGGGCGAGGTAGCTGCCCGGAAGAACCGTCACATTATATTCAGCGTGCAGACGGCGCGCGAACTCGGTGTCTGCGATCGGTGTGCGCACCCAGTAGTAGAAACCGGCATCGGGCAGCGCCACCGGCAGGTAGGGCGCGAGCATTGGCGTGATGCGGGCGAACTTGTCACGGTAGAGGCGGCGGTTTTCCTCGACGTGCGCCTCGTCGTTCCAGGCCACGACCGATGCGGCCTGCACAGCCGGGTTCAGCGCGCAGCCGTGATAGGTGCGGTAGAGCAGGAAGTCCTTCAGGATCCTCGCGTCGCCGGCGACGAAACCCGAGCGCATGCCGGGCACGTTCGAGCGCTTGGACAGGCTGCAGAACATCACCACGTTGCGAAAATCCGTGCGTCCCAGGCGCCAGGCCGCTTCCAGGCCACCGATCGGCTTGGCGTCGTCGTCGAAGTAGATTTCAGAGTAGCACTCGTCGGCGGCGATTACGAAGCCGTAGCGGTCGGACAACTCGAACAGCGTCTTCCACTCGTCGAGCGTCAGCAGGCGGCCGGTGGGGTTGCCCGGCGAGCACACATACACCAGCTGGATGTCGCGCCAGGTGGCCTCGTCGATGGCGCTGAAATCGGAGCCGAAGTCGTTCTCGGGCAGGGTGTTGATGAAGACCGGTTCGGCGTTGGCGAGGAAGGCCGCACCCTCATAGATCTGGTAGAACGGGTTCGGGCATAGCACCCTGGCGCCGGGCCGGGTGCCATCGACCACGCACTGGGCGAAGGCGAACAGCGCCTCGCGCGTGCCCGCGACCGGGACCACCTGGGTGTCGGGATCGATCTTCGGCAGGCCGTAGCGGCGCTCGAGCCAGTGGGCGATCGCGTCACGCAAGGCGTCACTGCCCAGCGTGGTCGGGTAGCTCGACAGGCCGCCGAGGTTGTCCGCCAGGGTCTGGCGGATGAAGCCGGGGGTCGGGTGCTGCGGCTCGCCGATCGACAGGCGGATCGGCTTGAGGTGCGCCGGCGGCTCTACACCGGCGAACAGCGCGCGCAGCTTCTCGAAGGGATAGGTCTGGAGGCGGGCGAGATTTGGATTCACTTTGATACGGATTGCGTACGCGCCGGGCGCGGGCGCAGCGAAGTGGCGAAGGGCGGAGATGTTATCATGCGCAGCCCTTGCGGCCCCCGAACTCCGCCCTGCCGCCCCTGCATCCCGCCCCGCTTCTGACGTGCGTCTTTCCAAGCTAAAACTCGCAGGTTTCAAGACCTTCGTCGACCCCACCACCGTGCTCACCCCCGGCAACCTCGTCGGCGTGGTCGGGCCGAATGGCTGCGGCAAGTCCAACATCATCGACGCGGTGCGCTGGGTGCTGGGCGAGACGCGTGCGTCGGCACTGCGTGGCGAATCGATGCACGATGTGATCTTCAGTGGTTCGACCACGCGCAAGCCGGTGTCGCGGGCGAGCGTGGAGCTCGTCTTTGACAACAGCGAGGGCAAGGCCGCCGGACAGTGGTCGCGCTATGCCGAGATCTCGGTCAAGCGCGTGCTGGACCGCGCGGGCGAGTCGACCTACTACATCAACAACGTTCATGTCCGGCGCAAGGACGTCATCGATCTCTTCCTCGGTACCGGCCTGGGCCCGCGTGCCTACGCGATCATCGAGCAGGGGATGATTTCGCGCATCATCGAGGCGCGCCCGGAGGACATTCGCGGTTTCCTGGAGGAGGCTGCGGGCGTCACCAAGTACCGCGAGCGGCGCAAGGAGACTGAGGGCCGGCTGCGCGATGCCCGTGACAACCTGGCCCGGCTTGACGACATCCGCATGGAGCTGGGCGAGCGCATCGTCCATCTCGAGGCGCAGGCCGAGATCGCGGTGCGCTACCAGCAGCTCAACGCCGCCCATGTGCAGAAGCAGCAGCTGCTGTGGCTGGTCAAGCGCAACGAGGCGCGCGCGGAGCAGGCGCGGGTCGCGGCCGAGCTCAACGAGGCCACGCGCCGCATCGAGGCCGACAGCGCGCGCCTGCAGGAACTGGAGGCCACGGTGGAGGCCCGGCGTGAGGCGCATTTCGAGGCTGCGGAGGCGGTGCACGCCGCGCAGAGCGCGCTCTTTGCGGTGAGCGCGGAGGTCACGCGCCTGGAGACCGCGCTCCAGCACCTGGGCGAGGCGCGCCGCCGGCTTGAGGCGCGCCTGGCGCAGCTCGAGCTCGATCATGAGCACTGGCTGGCGCGGCGCGAGACGCTGGCCGGCGAGCACGAACGCTGGCAGGCGCTGGCCGAGAACGCCAGCCTGCGCGCCGGGCAGGCCGAAGCCCGCCATGGCGAGATCTCCGAGCGCCTGCCGGATCTGGAGGCGGCGCGTCAGGCGAGCGATACGACGGTCGCGAGCGCAAGGCGCGAGCTGACGCAGACCGAGCAGCAATTGCGCGTCGAGGAGGCCAACTGCGTCAGCGCCACGCGCGCACTCGACGCCTTGCAGCAGCGGCGTAGCCGTCTCGAAACCGAACAGGGCGCCATCGTCGGGCCCGACGAGTGCGAACTGGCCGAGCACGAGGCCAGGCTCGAGGCCGTGCAGGACGCGCTCGATGCGCTTCAGCACGAGCTCGCGGCGCGGCAGACGCGTCTGCCCGATGCGCAGGCGGCCCTGAAGTCGGCGCTCGAGCAGGAGCGTGCCGCACAGCGCCGCCTGACCGAGCTGCGTGCGCGGCGCGAGGCCCTGCGCCAGCTGCAGGCCCGTGTGCAGTCGCAGGGCAAGCTCGGCGACTGGCTCAAGCGCCATGGCCTGGACCAGCTGCCGCCCTTGTGGCAATTGCTCCAGGTGGACCCGGGCTGGGACGAGGCCGTGCAGGCCGTTCTGCGCGAGCGCCTCTCCGCGCTGACGCTCGCCGACGCGGAGCAGGCGGGCGCAGCGGCCCGCACGCTGCTGCAAGACCCGCCGCCCGAGTCGCTCGCCATCGGCTTCCCCACCAAGGATCGCGCAGGCGCCAGGGCTGCCGCGGCCACCGCGGCAGTGGTGGCCGCGGAGGGTGAAGCTGCAGCGCTGTCGGGACTGGCCGGGATCTTCACCGCACTCGCCGTGCAGCACGGCGCCCAGCCCCTGGTCAGCCGGGTGCGCGTGCGCGATGTGCGTTTGCGCGGGCTGGTGGATGACTTTCTCGCCCACGCCTGGGGGGTGGCCGCGGTAGAGGCGTGGTTGCCGCTGCGTGCCGAACTGCCGCCCGGGGTGTGCGTGGTCGGTTCGCGCGGACAGGTGCTGAGCCGTGAAGCACTCACCCATCACGCGCCTGATGTCCGCACCCACGGCGTGATCGAGCGCCAGCGCGAGATCGACGCGCTGGCCGACGAGCAGCAGGTTCTCGAGGACGAGGTGCAGCGCGCCCACGTTGCACTTGGCGCCGCCGAGGAGGCGGTCAGCGCGCTGCAGGAGGACATCAACATCTTGCGTCGCGACGCGCAGTCGGCCCAGGCGCAGCTCCATGCCGAGCAGGTGGAACTGCTCAAGCTCGCGCAGGCCCGCAGCCGGGCGGACGAGCGCCGCAGCCAGATCGGGCGCGATCTGGATGACCTGGTGCGCCTCGAGGCGGTCGAGCGCGATCATCTGGCGCGCGCCGAGCTGGAGCAGGCGCGTGCGCTTGAGCTCGCCGAACGCCAGCGCGAGCACCTCGACGCGGCCATGGCCGTGCTGGGTGAGCGCGAGCACGCCCTGCGCGAGGCGCGGGCGCTGGAGCAGACCGCCGCACGCGAGCTGCAGGAGGCGCGGTTCTCCGAACGCGAGTGCGCGGGCAAGCTCGAGGACATCGCGCGCAACCAGCAGCTGGCGGCGGAGCAGCTCGAACGCATCGGCGCCGAGACCGACACACGCCGCGCCGAGCTCGACGCGAGCGACGATGCGGGGAGCCATGCGGCGCTGCAGGAGGCGCTCGCCTTGCGCAGCCGCCGCGAGCTCGCGCTCGCGGCACGGCGCGATGCGATGGAGGTGGCGACCGCGGCGCTCAAGCAGACCGAAGAGCTGCGCCTGAGCACCGAGCACGAGGCCGCCCCGGTGCGGGCGCGCGTGGCTGAACTGCGTCTGGCGGTTCAGGCCGCGGAACTGGCGACGGAACAGTTCGAGGTGCGGCTGCAGGAAGCGCAGGCTGATGAGGGCGCGCTCGCACCGCTGCTCGCGTCCGATCCGAAGGAGAGTACGCTGCAGCGCGAAGTGGCGCGGCTGGCGCGCGAGATCGCCGAGCTGGGGGCGGTGAACCTGGCTGCACTGGAGGAACTCGAGCGGGCGAAAACGCGCAAGGGCTATCTCGACGCCCAGACCGAGGATCTGGTGCAGGCCATCGACACGCTCGAGGACGCGATCCGGCGGATCGACCGTGATACGCGCGCGCAGCTGCAGGAGACCTACAATACGGTCAATCGACAGTTCGGGGCCTTGTTCCCGCAATTGTTCGGCGGCGGCAGGGCCGAGCTGGTGCTCACTGGCGAGGAGATCCTCGATGCCGGCATCCAGATCGTTGCCCAGCCGCCGGGCAAGAAGAACGCGTCGATCCATCTGCTGTCGGGTGGGGAGAAGGCGCTGACCGCAATCGCGCTGGTGTTCTCGATGTTCCAGCTCAATCCGGCGCCGTTCTGCATGCTTGACGAGGTTGACGCGCCGTTGGACGATTCGAACACCGAGCGCTACGCCAGCATGGTCAAGCGCATGGCATCGCAGACGCAGTTCATCTTCATCAGTCACAGCAAGATCACGATGGAGTATGCCCAGCAGCTCATTGGGGTGACGATGCAGGAGCAGGGCGTGTCGCGCGTCGTGGAAGTGGATATCGAAGAGGCGCTGCGTCTGGCCGAGCCGGCCGCAGCGTGAGCAATAGCGCTCAAGAAAGCGCATTTCGGGAATGTAAATGGACAGCGAACTTCAGATCGCGCTGATTGGCGCCGGCCTTGGCGCCGTGGTGTTGATCGTGGGCTACAACAAGTGGCAGGAGCGCAAGCATCGGCGCGAGGCCGAGCGCGCCTTCCGCTCCGAGCATCGCGACGTGCTGCTCGAGCCGCGTGCCGGGTTCGAGTCGGCCGAACGCCGTGAGCCGGGGATCAGCGAGGCGGAAAACGCAGGGGGCGATGACGCGCCGCGCCGTTTCAGCGAGGCGCCGATCAAGCGCGCCGCGCCCGAGTTGCCAGGCCTGCTCGATTCACGCGCGGATTGCGTGATCCGCCTTGAAACCATCGAGCCGCTCGATGTGAGCACGGTGTGGCGGATGCAGGCCGAGGAGCTGATGGGCCTGAGCAAACCGGTGCGGTGGTTCGGTTTTAACGATGCCGACAATGTCTGGGTGCCGCTCGGCCCGGATTCCACCTGCGCCTGCCACTGGTTCTGTGCCGCACTGCAGCTGGTCAATCGTCAGGGTTCGATTGGCGAGACCGACTTCATGCGCTTCACCGGTGGCGTCCAGCGTGTCGCCGACGCGGTGATGGCCTTGCCGCCGGGGCTGCCGCTGCGCGCCGAAACCCTGAGCCGGGCCACCGAGCTCGATCGCTTCTGTGCCGATGTCGACGTGCAGATCGGCGTGAATATCGTCGCGCGCGACCGCCAGTTCGAAGGCCGGGACATCCAGCGCGTGGCTGAGCGGCTCGGACTGCGTCTGGCGCCTGATGGCAGTTATCACGCGCTCAAGGGCGAGGCCAGCCTGTTTACGCTGGCCAACCTCGAGCCGGGTCCGTTCGTACCCGATCGGCTCAAGGGCCTGGTCACCCGCGGCCTGACCCTGGTCATCGATGTGCCGCACGTGGCGGGCGGTGGCGCGGCTTTCGATCGCATGATGCGTATTGCCAATGAAGTCGCCGCCGAACTCGGTGGCGACGTCGTCGATGACAACCGCGCCCCTTTCGGCGCCGAGGCGGCAGCCATCATCCGCAGCCAGATCGAACAGTTCCAGGCCCGCATGGCTGAGGTCGGCATGCCGGCTGGCGGTCCGCTCGCACAACGCCTGTTTGCCGTTTAAGCGATGGATCTGTTCGACTCGATCGGCGGCGAGACCCCCGCATCGGCGGCCGGGCGTGCCACGCTCGGCGCTCGCGCGGCCGCACTGCGGACCGAGATCGCACGCCATGACTACGCCTACTATGTGCTCGATGCGCCGACGATCCCGGATGACGAGTACGACCGCCTGTTCCGTGAGCTGCAGGCCATCGAGGCTGCGCATCCCGAACTTCGCACCGCCGACTCGCCCACGCAGCGCGTGGGCGGCAAGCCGCTCGCACAGTTTCCCGAGGTACGGCATCGCGTACCGATGCTGTCGATCCGCACCGAGACTGACACCGAGGCAAGCGGGGCGTTTGCGTTCGATGCCCGCGTGCGGCGCGAACTCGGGCTCAAGGCCGACGATCCGGCGCTCGAATACGCCGCCGAGCTCAAGTTCGACGGTCTGGCGATCAGCCTGCGCTACGAGGACGGCGTGCTGGTGCTGGCTGCAACGCGGGGTGACGGCGAGACCGGCGAGGATGTCACCGCCAACGTCCGCACGCTGAAGTGCATTGCGCTGCGCCTGGCCGGAGAGGCGCCGCCGGTGCTCGAGATTCGCGGCGAGGTATATATGCGCCGCGACGACTTCGAGCGCCTCAATGCCCGCCAGGCCGAGGCGGGCGAGAAGACCTTCGTCAATCCACGCAACGCCGCCGCGGGCAGCATCCGTCAGCTCGATCCGGGTATCGCTGCGCGTCGGCCACTGTCCTTCTTCGCCTACGGGCTCGGTGACACCGGCACGTGGACACCACCGCCGACGCACAGCGGCGTGCTCGATGCGATCGCAGCCTTCGGGCTGCCGGTGTGCGAGCACCGTGCGGTGCTCGCGGGCGCGCAGGGTCTCGCCGACTTCCATGCGCGCATGGGTGCGCTGCGCGAGGCGCTGCCCTTCGATATCGACGGGGTAGTGTACAAGGTCAATTCGCGCGCCCTGCAGCAGCAGCTCGGCTTCATCACCCGCGAACCACGCTGGGCGGTGGCGCACAAGTATCCGGCGCAGGAGGCGGTGACGCGCCTACGCGACATCGAAGTCCAGGTCGGTCGCACCGGCGCGCTGACGCCGGTCGCACGACTCGAGCCGGTTTTCGTCGGTGGCGTCACCGTGACCAACGCCACCCTGCACAACCAGGACGAGATCGACCGCAAGGATGTGCGCATCGGCGATTGGGTGATCGTGCGCCGCGCCGGCGACGTGATCCCGGAGGTGGTGGCGCCGGTGCTCGAGCGGCGCGAGGGCGAGCCGCCACGCTTCGTGCTGCTGGCCCACTTTCCCACCTGCCCGGTGTGCGGCTCGCATGTGGTGCGTGGCGAGGATGAGGCGGTGGCGCGCTGTAGCGGCGGGCTGTTCTGCCCTGCACAGCGCAAGCAGGCGCTGCTGCACTTCGCCGGCCGGCGCGCGATGGACATCGAGGGCCTGGGCGACAAGCTGGTCGACCAGCTGGTGGATGCAGCGATCGTCAAGACGCCAGTCGATCTCTATCGTCTCGGCGTACTCGCACTCGCCGGGCTCGAGCGCATGGGCGAGAAGTCGGCGCACAAGCTGCTGGCCGCGATCGAGGAGAGCCGCAATACGACGCTGGCACGCTTCATCTTCGCGCTTGGCATCCGCAATGTCGGCGAGGCCACCGCGCGCGACCTGGCGCGCCACTTCGGCAGCCTGGACGCGCTGATGGCTGCGGATGCGGACGCGCTGCAGCAAGTGCCGGATGTGGGGCCGATCGTGGCCAACTCCATCGCCGAGTTCTTCGCCGAGCCGCACAACCGCGAGGTGATCGAGCAGTTGCGCGCCGCGGGCGTGCATTGGCCCGAAGGCGAGCCGGCTCCCATGGTTGCCGGTGCGCTCGCGGGCAAGACCTTCGTGCTCACCGGCAGCCTGCCGTCGCTGACGCGCGATGAGGCCAAGGCCCTGATCGAGGCTCAGGGCGGCAAGGTGGTCGGGTCGGTGTCGAAGAAGACGCACTACGTGGTCGCCGGCGCGGACGCGGGCGCCAAGCTGGAGAAGGCGCAGGCGCTGGGTCTGGTCATCCTCGATGAGGACGGGCTGCGCGCGCTGCTGAACGAACTGGATACAAACCGCTGATGCGGGCGGGCGTGAATACGCGGATGATCACGTCTGCTGCATTGCAGCATCCTTTCATCCTGGGAGAGCAATAAAAATGAAGAAGGTCACCAAGGCGATTTTTCCGGTAGCGGGCATGGGCACGCGCTTCCTGCCCGCCACCAAGGCGAGCCCGAAGGAGATGCTGCCGATCGTCGACAAGCCACTGATCCAGTACGCGGTCGAAGAGGCGGTCGCCGCCGGCATCACTGACATGATCTTCATCACCGGCCGCACCAAGCGCTCGATCGAGGATCACTTCGACAAGGCTTACGAGCTCGAGACCGAGCTCGAGGCGCGCGGCAAGAAGCAGCTGCTCGAGATCGTGCGGCAGACCGTGCCGAAGGGTGTCAATTGCATCTACATCCGCCAGTCCGAGGCGCTCGGCCTCGGTCACGCCGTACGTTGCGCCAGCCACGTGGTGAGCGATGAGGCCTTCGCGGTGATCCTCGCCGACGACCTGCTCGACAACAAGGACGGCACACCGGTGCTCAAGCAGATGGTGGATGTGTATAACTATCACCGCTGCTCGGTGCTCGGCACCATGAACGTGCCGCGTGAGGAAACCCGCAGCTACGGCATCGTCAGCACCGAATCCGACAAGGGCCAGGTGCAGCGCATGACCGGCATCGTCGAGAAGCCCAAGCCCGAGGAGGCGCCCACCACCCAGGCGGTGGTTGGGCGCTACATCCTGACCCCGCGCATCTTCGACCACATCCGCGCGCTCAACCCGGGCGCTGGCGGCGAATACCAGCTCACCGACGCGATCGCCTCGCTGCTCAAGGAAGAGGCGGTACTGGCCTATCAGTTCGACGGCGTGCGTTACGACTGTGGCTCCAAGCTCGGCTATCTGAAGGCGACGATCGAATTCGGGCTGCGTCATCCGGAAACCGGTGCAGAGTTTGCCCAGTACCTGACGGGCCGTTTCGGCGCTGAAGCGGGCGGCGAGGAGCAGTAAGGCGGGGAAGAGCAAAGCAGCAGTAAACCGGGCAAGAAAAATCGTGGCTGCCGCCGCACCTGCCGTTCAATGCGACGCAAGCGCCGGCAGCCGCGATCGGGGCGGTCCAACTGCGACCGCGGCCGATTCACCCACCCTCGAATCGCGCCTGCCGGCGCACCTACGGCGCGGCCTGCTCGACCTCGAAGCCCACCACGCTGCGGCTGTCCTTGCTGAACTCCACCCCGATCAGGTGGATCGGCTCGCCGCGCGCGCGGTACTTGTCGGCATACGCGCGATCGCGCAGCTGCTGCAGCGCCTTGCCTTCGGGCACGAGCTCGACCACCTTGAACTCGAACAGGAACACATTGCCGTTGAACAGCACCGCCATGTCGATGCGGCCCTTGTTGGTCACATCCTCCAGCCGGACCTCCAGCCCAAGCGCCGCAAAGTGGCTGTAGAACACGCTGGCGTAATAGCCCTCGTACTGCGCGATCGGGTTGTTGCGGTACCAGTCGTGCGGGATGCTGGCGAAGAAGGCGGTAAACAACTGTTGCAGCCCGGTGAAATCCTTGGCCATCAGCCGGCGGTAAAGCTGACCTGTGTGCTGACCCGACTGCAGCGTTTCGCCGCCCACCAGGCCTGCCAGCACCGCACCGTTCAGGCTGGCCTGCACTTCTAGATTGGGGTATTTCAGCGTGTATTCAATCCGTCCGCCCATCGGCATCACGCTGTCGATGGTCAGGTAGCCGGTCTGGAACATCAGTGCCTCGACCGGCATGCAGTCGACATCGAAGCTCGACAGTAAGGTTTCCATCGCCACGATCCGGCTCAGATCAGGGGTGAAGATCGGTCGCGCCAGCAGCTGCTCGATCAGGAAGGTCGGCGTCCCGGTCTCGAACCAGAATGGGCGGAACTGGCGCTTCTGGAACAGCAGCAGCACATCGAAGGGGTTGTACACCGAGGTCCCGGTCCAGTTATAGCCGTTGTACCAGGCGCGGATCGTCTCGCGGTCCAGCCCGGGCAGTTCCGCTGCGAACACCGTATCGACGTCCTCGTCGGTATAGCCGCAGAGCGCCGAATAGCGCTCATCCAGCGTGATGTCGTTGAGGTTGTTGAGCCCCGAGAACAGGCTCACCTTGCTGAACTTGGATACCCCGGTGAGCATCGCGAAGCGGATGTGCGCATCGCTGTCCTTGATCACCGAATACAGGTTGCGCAGCCCGTCGCGCAGCGCGCGGGCAATGTCCGGGCGGGTCAGGTTGTCGAGGATGGGTTTGTCGTATTCATCGACCAGGATCACCACGCGCTGGCCGTGGGCGCGCTCGGCGTGGCGGATCATGGCCGCAAAGCGGCCGGCGACGCTGGCCGGCGGGCTGCTCACCCCCAGACGCTGTTCGTTGTCGGCGAGAAGCTCGTCGATGCGCTGATCCAGCGCCTCGCGGCTGTGCAGCACGCCCCCTCCAAAGCTGATCCGCACCACCGGAAACCGCCGCTGCCAGTCCCACCGGTCGTGCACCGCCAGCCCGCGGAACAGCGCCTCGTTGCCCTCGAAGAGTTCGGCCAGGGTGTCGATGAACAGGCTCTTGCCAAAGCGGCGCGGGCGCGACAGGAAGTAGTAATTGCCTTCCTCGATCAGCTGCAACGCCAGGCCGGTCTTGTCGACGTAGTAGCAGTCATCCTCGCGGATGCGGGCGAAGGTCTGGATGCCGATGGGCAGCTTCTTGCGGGGCATGGGCGGCTCCGGAAACATCATGGCTCAATTGTAGTCGCCCAACTGGCCGCACTCGCGGCTTGCAGTGCTCCACCTACAGGGAGCGCCGGTGACGAGCTTTGTCGCTGCCGGTGCTGCTGTACCGCCGATCGGGCCTGCCGGCGCTTCCACCGCGTAGCCCATCGCTGCGGTTTCTCTGTGACACGGCACCAGGCGCGGCTCGGGCAGGCGGGGTAATTTTTTGTACGTTACCGCGCCCGGTTTGTGGCTACTCAGGCGGCGGTAATCTATACTTTCGCGCAAACAAGATCGAGTAGGGAGGGGCCATGCGCGTGTTTGGCCGCAGGGTGGGCGTCGTTCTTTTTTTGCTCGGGACGGGTTTGTGGGGGCTCGTCGGGCCAGGCCTGGCGGCGGGGGAGGCGCGGGTTGATCCGCCCGAGGCACCGTCGTCTGCGCGGCGGATGTTGGCGGTGCAGAACCAGCGTCTGGTAGCGAGCCTGTTCGAGATGGGCTTCAAGCCGTCCGAGCTAGCGAGTGTGCTGGGCAACGCGCCTGCAGGCGGTGTGGACCGCGACTTGCGGCCCGGAGAGCTATGCACCGCGTTGGTACCCGCCCCGCGCGCGGGTGCTGCGGGCGCCGATGCGGCCAAGCCGGCGCGCTTGAGCTTGGGCGACTGCATGCAGACGGGCGAGGTACGCAGGCGGGTGGGGATCGGCGGCGCGAGCCGGGCGGGCGATGCCGCGGTGGGCGATGCTGCGACGCTTAACAGCGACCTGCGCAGCTTCGTGGCGGCGATCCCGGCGGGTGAGCCGGTGGCCGATGCGCGGGTGAGCTCGGGCTTCGGGTTTCGTCGCCATCCGATCTCGCACAGGCTGGGCGCGCACGAGGGCACGGATTTTGTGACCAGCGGCGACCGCACGGTACGCGCGACTGGCGACGGAGTGGTGCGTTTTGCGGATCTGCGCGGCGGCTTTGGCAAGCTGGTGGTGGTGGAGCACGACTACGGTTTCGAGACCCGCTATGCGCACCTGGCGACGTTAAAGGTGCGTGCAGGACAGCGCGTGGTGGCGGGACAGAGGCTCGGTGTGATGGGCAGTACCGGCTATTCGACCGGGGTACATCTGCATTACGAGCTGCGCTTTGGCGAGCGACCGCTCGACGCGGTGAAGGCGCTCACCCTGGCGCGCACTGCCCCGGCCTTGTTTGGCCGCTGAGGGCGTCCGGCGCGGCTGAAACCGCTGCGGAAACAGTTGCGACTGCGGAAACAGTTGCGATATCGGCCCCCAATTTCGCTCCTGCGCCGATCACGCCTCCCGGCGCTCCTGCATCAACCATGGGCGGCGGGCGATGCGTGCGATCCGCTGCTATCGCCCCGGGCCCTGTGCCTCAGGCCCGACGCCCTCAGGAGTTCGTGCGCGGCTGCGCGGCTGCACGCTGAAGGACGACATAGAGCTGATCCTTCAGATGCAGCTTTTCTTTTTTCAGGGTCTCGATTTCTTCGTGGGTGCGGTGCTCGACGTGCGCCTCGTAGCTCTTGATGCGGTGATCGAGCTCGTTGTGGCGCTCGAAGAGCTGGAGGAAGTGGCGGTCGGTGCTCTTGAGTTCGGTGATGAGATCGCGGTACTCGGGGAACATGGGCGGTGTCTCCTTGGGAATAGGGGATAAGTTTACATCATTCGCCAGCGGCGGGTGCAATCGTGCCGTCTTCGTTCCCCTGTGTTTTCGGGTAGAGGTGTTTCTCAAGCAAGGCGCTGAGCCCAACGCGCGCGAGCTCGATCAGCGCGAGGATGAATTCGTGCTCCGCCTGCAGCTGTGCCTGGAGTTCCCCACGTGTCCGCTCGAGAGCATGGATGGCGGCCTGAAGCTGCTCGACCCGCTCCTGGTCGGTCAGCGCGAACTCGCCTTCGAGGGGCTCCGGGTTCTCGAGCCGCAGCCCGCATTGATCCAGCCAGACAAGCAGCTCGGGCAGCGAGGCGAGCGCCGATCCCGACAGGAAGCGTGACACCCAGCTTTTATCATGTCCGGTGGCGCGTCCGATGGCTTCGTAGCGCAGCAGCTGGCTGTATTTCAGCAGCAGGCCGTGGTTGTGGCGGGCATTGGCGGTGGCCGGAAACGTTGCGAGTCGGTTGCGCTCAGCGTTGCGACGTTCGGGCATGCTCTCTCTTTGTCATATTATGTAATTTCGCTAGAGGTCTCAGGTAATCTTGATGTAAGCTTACCTAGGCACATCCGCTATGTAAATCGATCGTGGGCATGTCCGCGAAATGTAATAAACAACATGTCTAAATGCTTTAATCTATGCGGATGGCATAATGTGTGTCGTGGAAAGTGAGTAACGTGAGCAATGAGAATGTGGATGCCCATCAGGCATTCAATCAGCGTCGGATCGATGCACTCGAAGAACTGGTCTTCATGCTGGCGCACAGTATCGCGGTCGAAGTGCCGCATGTCGGGCGGCCAGTGGCGCATCGGCTCAAGCTGACCGCTCAATTGGGCTCTGTCAGCGACGAGACGCGTCGACTCTTCAGGAGCGTGGCGCGGATGCTGGATCCGTATTAGCGAGGCGCGGATCCGGGTCTTGCCTGACTGGAATAAAGTGCCCCTGCGTTTGACCGGCGCAGGGTAAAGATGTAAGGTAATTAAACACGAAGACAGGCTTTCCCTCGTGTATCGGCATGCTCCGCTATGCTGAAGGGTGATGTTAATTGCCCCGCCGCGCTCCGAGTCGCTGCGGGGTTTTTTTCCTCTCGGCTTCAGCGGCGGGCGTCGTCGGGGGTGAAGGCGGCCGACAGCGCGGTGCAGTAGGCGTCCAGCGCAGTGCGTAACTGCTCGCACAGGCTCGCGGCACGCGCTGACGGGTCGTCCCGGGCAGCAAAGCTGAGCCGATGCGCGAGTTTTGCCGCATCGTGAGCACCCATGGTGGACGCGGCGGCCCAGACGTTGCGGGCGCACTCGGCGAGCGCGGCGCGGTCGTCGGCCAGCAGGTGGTGGTGCAGTGCGTGAGTCCAGTCTTTTGCGTCGTCGAGGAAGTGCCCGGCCACCTCGCGCTGCACCTGCGAATCGTGGCTGATGTAGAGGCGCATGTGGCTGCGATCGACGAGCGGGTCGGCAGGGTACAGCCGCGTGGGCGCCCGGTCGGGCACCAGAGCGACGGCCTCGCGCAGCACGTGTTCGAGTTCATCGGCGCGCATGGGCTTGTTGAAGCTGAAGACCTTTGCGTAGCCATGCTGACCAATCTGGGCCAGATCTTCGTCGAACGCGCTGATGACGAGCACGATCATCGCGTCGTTTTCGCCGTTGCACTTGACGAACTCGAGCAGGCGGCAGCCGTCGATCTGGGGGATGTGCAGGTCGAGGATGACGAGATCGGGCCGGCTGCTGGTGAGGAGCCCGAGCGCTTCCCCGCCACCGGCGGCGCAGCGGATCTGGGCGTTGGGGAGCAGTTGCGCCACCCGTGCTGGTAGCGCGTGCGGTAGAGCGGGTCATCCTCGATCAAGAGGATGGACAGATGGCGTATCATCGCGCGGGCTGCGTGCGTCATCGGGCGCGTGCGCCGTGGTGGGGGAGGTCGCCACCGGGCTTCGTGGCGTGCTGCGCAGCCAGTCCTGCAGAAGTTCCCACCCCGGTGTTGCGGATAGCGGCGCAGACGAGTTGTTGGTAACATCCCTTCGGAATAGAAAGTTACTTCATCCACCGTTACCGAACAAGGTGGCCGAGCAGATCGGCGTCCGGATCGTGGGTGCGGTGCGCGGCCGGTGTGACCCGGTAAGCCACAGGGGGCAGTCCTCATGAGAATTGGTTTTGTGGATGCCGCCGGCGCGCGTCCGGTTCGGCTCACCCGGCGCCTGAATGCCGCGTGGCGCTTGCGCGCGGCGCCGTCCCGGCCCTGTCCGCCGCCGCCGAAGCGGGTCGATGGCGGTCTGGTGTTCGGTCTGGATGCTGCCGTCCCTGGTGCAGCATTGGCTCAGGATGCGCCGGCGGTGGGCGCGGGATGCCATGGTGTGGAGCAGGTGCTGGACCAGCGCTGGGTGGGTGAAGATCTGTTACTGACGCGGGTAGCGATGCTCGACCTGTGCTCGGGCGAGGGCTTCGAGCGCTGGTTCGTGGCGGACACCTCGGCGCGCTGCGTGGCAGTGGTGTGCCATGACTTGGTGCCGTCGGCGGGAGGCGTGTTCCGCAGCATCCGCGCCAATGATCCCGACCATGCGTGGTTGCAGTACGTGCATGTTGTCCGCGAGGGCGAACGGGTCGGGCAGACCGAAATGGCCGACGGTGGCGTGCTCGAGCTTCACCGCGTACCCGTGTCGTGGCTGCTGACCAAGCCGGGCGAGCGTGAGCGGCTGGTGGGGAGGTCGACGCGGGTCTGTGCGCCGACGCTCGGCATGCTGACTGGCGGCGCGCAGACCGAGCTCGCGCTCGGCGAGGCGGTGCTGGTCGATGATGTGGAGGTCCGGCCCGAGGGTGGGCTCAGCCTGGTCGTGGTGCATGGCGCTTTCGATCTCGGCACCCGGACGAGTGCGGTGCGGGACCTGTACGAGCTCACCTTGTCACGCGACGGGCGCTGGCGGTCGTCCGGGCTGTTCGACAGCGTGGAAGATGCGCAGCTGATGCTGCTGTAGAAAGGGGCGGCAGGCACTGGTTGCCGCCGGCGCGGGCGTCAGTTGTGGCGCTCGGCCTCGGCGACCAGCTCACCGAGCAGCTGAAACGCTCTCGCCTCGGACAATTTGTCCGCCGCAGACAGGTTGAGGATGGTTTTGGCGAGCGCCTCGGCGATCGGGCCACAGCGCCCGCGGGTCTTGTCGAACAGGCCCGTGGCGCTGTGGTTGAGCTCGGGCGCCGACCCGGGTTCATTGTGCGCGCTGCCCGTGCCCGGAGGTGTGGCTGCCTTGCGTGACGCACGGGGCGTGGCGCGTGCGGCGGGGGCAGGGGCGCCGGGCGCGGGGCTGGCGCTGCCTTCGGTGCGCAGGCGCTGCCACACCGGCACGGGGACATCCTGTTCGCGGTGGAGCTGGTCCAGCCAGCCGCGGGCAAAGCCAAGGCCGTCCTCGATGGCGTGGGCGAAGGGGTCGGACACGGGCTTGCGTGCCGAGGTCATCAGGCTGATGCGGCTCCCCGAGGTGCCCGCCAGTTGCGCGAGGCGGTGCTTGGAGCCGCGCTCGCTGGTGAGCATGATCAGGTTGAGGCGCCGGTTTTCCATGACCTGCTTGCGATCGCTTGTTTGCATGGGGGCGAGTGCATCGGCGGTAGCCGCTGTCGTGTCTTCCACGGGATGAGGCATGGGAAGTTCTCCGATGATGAGGGGACCACCCTGGTCCAGCCAGGAGGCAGGCAATTGCAGCATTTCCTCGATGTGGGTGGCCAACTCGTTGCTGATCGGCGCGCGGCCCGAGATCAGCGCTTCGATACGGGCTGGAGCCAGCATGAGGCGGGTGGCGAGCTGATCGGTGTCCAGTCCTGCGTCGGCGATGTAGCGCCCGAACATCTCGCGGCGCTTGACCGAAGCCAGGATGTCTGCAGTTGAGAATGCACCCGATGTGTCGCTGCCACGCCCGTGGTCGGCCCGTGCCGCTTGGCGTGTGGGCGGACGATCGTGCTCGCGGGCGGCGGGGCGCTTGCTGAGAGCGGCTTTATCCATGATTCGACTGGCGTCCTGGAACATGCATTAGGAATCTGTACCGAGTCTGGCACTGCGCTTGGCGGGTGGTCAAGTTTTCGAATCTTTTCCGGTGAATTACATCACGATTACGCCCGTTTGCGCCTGACGCCCGCGCCGGTGGGCGCGGGTCTGCGTGAGCGCAGCTCAGGAGCTTGCGCCGTCGAGGTCGAAGTCATGATCGAGCACGACAGCGACGCGACGCAGCGCGTCGACGACCTGCGCTGCGTCGGCACGGATGGCCTGGGCGTCGCGGCGTCTGACCGCGTGGTGCAGGCGCTCGACGTGTTCGCCGAGGGCGTTGGCACCGATCATGGCCGCGGTGCCGGTGAGCGTGTGGCACCAGTTGTGCAGGCTCTCGTAGTCGAGCACGCTGCTGGCGTGTTCGAGCTTGGCGATGCGGTCGGGGGCGAGCTCGTAGAACTGGCGCGCGATCTGACGCTGAAGATGCCAGTCGGTGCCGACGAAGGCTTCGAACTGGCTGGCATCGAACGCGGCCGAGGCCGGGCGTGGCGCACAGGGGGCGGCGCTGGCCGCAGGCAGGATCTGGCGGATGAGTTTTTGCAGCAGGGCCGGGCGCAGCGGCTTGGAAAACACATGGACCCGCGGCAGCTCGTGCAAGGGTTTCATCGCCGTGTCGCCGGCCGAGCTCACGACGAGGATGGGGACATCGAGCAGGCCGTGTTTGCGCTTGACGATGTCGAGAAACTCGAAGCCGTTGAAACCGGGCATGTGCAGGTCGAGGATGACCAGGTCGGGCCGCTGGCGGGCGAGATGAAGCAGCGCCTGGTAACCATTGTGTACGACCGTGACCTTGATCTGCGGCACCATCGAAACCAGGGTTTCGCGGTAAAGCGTGGCGTACAGGGGATCGTCCTCTACGATGAGCGCCTGCGCCTGGGTGCTGCTTGGCGGGGTCTGGGGCTGGGGCTGTTTTTGCATTGGGGCCGTGCGCGTGGGCTTAGAGGGGTATGGCATTGAACAGGCCGGTCCCATCGATCCGCTCGGCGGCCTTTTCCGCGTCGATCCGGGTTCGTAGTGCGACCAGGCGTGGAAAGTTCGCGACCGTGGCGTCGATGATCTCGGGGTCGAAGTGGCCGCCCCGACCGGTCTTGAGCATGGTCAGCGTCTCGTCCGGGCTGAGCGCCTTGCGGTAGCAGCGGTCCATCATCAGCGCGTCGATGTAGTCGATGATGGCCACGATGCGTGCGCACAGCGGGGTCGCCTTGCCGGTGAGCCGGTTCGGGTAGCCGCTGCCGTTCCAGTGCTCGTGGTGTCCGAGCGCGATTTCCGCGGCCATCTGCAGCACCGGCACGTCGGTATTGCCGAGGATCTGGGCGCCGATGAGCGGGTGGGTTTCCATGATCTGACGCTCGCTGGCAGTGAGCGCGCTGGGTTTCTTGAGGATGCTGTCGGGCACACCGATCTTGCCGATGTCGTGCATTGGCGCGGCTTGAATGATGAGTTCGCACCAGTCCTCTGGCTGGCCGAGGATGCGCGCGAGCTCACCCGAGAGCGCGCCGATGCGTTCGATGTGGGTGCCGGTGTCGCCGTCCTTGTATTCGGCAGCGAGCGCGAGCTTCGTCAGCGTGATCCGATGGGCGTGCTTGAGGTGGTTGTAGGCCTCTTCGCGCTGGCGGCGCAGCTGGTGCATGTCCTGCACGAAGCGCAGCAGCTGGTGCATGTCCAGGTCGCTGGTGATGGGCGGTCGGGTGGGGTCGATGGGGTTCATGCGGGCGAGGCGATCTGGGGGAGGGGGCCGGTAGGCCGGGTCGGCTCTTCGGCGCTGAGGGTGAGCGGAAACCACAGGGTGATGCAGGTGCCGTGGTCGACCTCGCTCTCGAGGGTGACGGCGCCGCCGTGGATCATCATGATCTCGCGCACCAGTGACAGCCCCAGCCCGGTGCCGGGGATGTGTCCGGAGCGGTCGGTGCGATAGAAGCGTTCGAAGGCGCGGCTGGCCTCTTCGGCGTTCATGCCGATGCCGTGGTCGCGCACCGACACGCCGATGAAGGCCAGGCCCTCGGGATGCTGGTCGCGGATGGCCACTTCCACGTCACCGCCCGCCGGCGAGAATTTGCAGGCGTTCGAGAGCAGGTTGAGCATCGCTTGCTGGAACTTGGCGCGATCCATGCGGATGTGCGGCAAGCGGGCGGGCAACTCGAGCACGAGCCGGTGGCGCTCGTCGGGCATCAGGAAGGCGCCGATGGCGTCGTCGATCGCCTGGTGCAGGGGCACGGGCTCGAAGCGGAAGCTTTCGGCGCGGCGCGCTTCGATACGGGCCAGGTCGAGCAGATCGGTCAGCAGGCTGGTCAGGCGCTGGGCCTGGCGGTTGATGATGCCGAGCAACTCGCGCGTGCGGGCTTCGTCGTACTTGCGCATCATCAGCAGTTCGGAGAAGCCCATGATGCTCGCCATCGGGGTGCGCAGCTCATGCGCGGCGGTGGACAGGAACTCGCTCTTCATGCGGTCGAGCTCGGCCTCGCGCGTGACGTCACGGTAGTAGAGCACGAGCGAGGTCGAGCTCGCGCCACAGTAGCGGTAGGTCTGGTGCAGCGTGCACGGATTGGGGTGCGCGAGGTGGAGGATGCAGTCCTGCGCGAGGTCGGCCGCTTCGTGGGGGGCGTTGTCTTCCGGGCGGGCTGCAGGGAGCCGGAAACCGGGGTGGTCGCGATCGAGCAAGCGCTCGATGTGCGCACCGAAGTCGGTCAGGCTCATGCCCGTCAGTGCGCCCATGTTGGTGCAGAAGGCGCGCTCGGCGGCGACGTTGGCATAGCTGATCTTGCCGCCGTCGTCGAAGCAGACGAGCGGGTCGGGGCTGAGCGTAAACACGGCGTCCAGCCGCGACAGCCATTCGAGCAGCAGGTCGTCGTTGCGCTTGCGCTCGGTGATGTCGGTCTGCACGCCGACGTAGTGCGTGGTCGTGCCGGTGAGCGGATTGACCAGAGGCGTGATCGAGATCTGGTTCCAGAACTTGGAGCCGTCCTTGCGGCAGTTTTCCAGGGTGACCGTGCACGGCTTGCGCGCAGCCACCGCGTCGCGCAGCTGGGACACCTCGGGCTGGCTGCGGTCGTGCCGGGAGAGCAGCCGGCAGTTCTGGCCGACGACCTCGTCGAGGGTGTAGCCGGTGATTTTCTCGAAGGCCGGGTTGACGTAGATGATCGGGTTGTCGGGCTGCTGCAGGTCGGTGATCACGATCCCGTTGGTGACGGCCTGTAGCGCCCGTTCGCGCAGCGCGATCGCCAGCCGGGCCTCGTGTTGCTTGGTGACATCGCTCATCGTGCCGCTGAAGCCGCTGAGGGCGCCCTGCTCGTCGCGAATCGCCGCGACATCGACCCGCATCCAGCGCAGGCTGCCGTCATGGCAGCGGACGCGCAATTCGGTTTCGTAGGCTTGAATCTCTCCGGCGCTGAGTGCGGCTAACTGGGGCTGGTGCTGGAGCAGGTCGTCGGGGTGGACGAAGGGGCGCAGGTCGTGGTGCAGCGTGCGCTCGACGGTGTGGCCGGTGATGCGCTCCCATGATTGGTTGAGGAACACGCAGCGCGAGCGGCGATCGAGTTCGAACACGATCTCGCGCAGACTCTGCAGGCGGGCGTGGTGCGCATGCTCGACATGCACGCGTCGGCTGACGTCGTTGGCGACGACGATGGTATGGAGTTGCGACAGGCGGGTGCTGTCCGCCACCTGCGAGGCGGACATTTCGATGTGGACATGGCTGCCGTCGGCACGGCGCAGCGTGAATGCGATCGGTTCGCCGCCTGCCGCGCCGGCCTCGATCAGGGCGCCCACGCTGTGCGGAAACACGCCGAAGGGCCAGTCCGCGAAGTGCACCACGGCCGCCGATAGTCCGGTGATGCGCAGGAAGGCGGGGTTGGCGTAATGCACGCGCTGCTGGCCGTCGTGCCCGCGCAGGATGACCACGCCGCTGTCGGTCGAGGCGAGCGCCTGCTCCTTGAGCAGACGCTCGCCCTCGGCGCGGGCGGCTTCGGCGGTGCGCAACTCGAGCGTGGCGGTGAGGCGCTGCTGGGTGTCGCGCAGCGCCGCGATCATGTGATACACCGTGGCACTGAGGCGCCGGAAGCTGTCGCTGTCATCGGGTGCGGGCGGCAGCGGGACCGCGTCGAGCTCGCCGGCTGCGACGCGGGCGGCGGTGCGTTCGAGTTCGGCCAGCGGTGCGGCAATGAGCGCGGCCAGGCGGCGGCTCTGCCACGCCACCAGCGCTAGCACGCCCACGCCGGTCGCCAGGAATCCGGCCAGCAGCCCGTGGAGCGGGCGGTAGGCAAGCGTGCGATCGATGGCCACTTCGACTGCGAGCGGGATGGGCTCGCCGTCGATGGCCGTGAGCGGGGCGAGGTGGGTGAGCGTGTCAGGCGCTGCCGCGCCGGGTTGCGCGACGGGCTGGGCCGCGGTGTGACGCAGGTGCAGCGCATAGGGCCCGTCCGTCTCGCCCGCGGCAAGCCTGGCAAGTTCGAACAGCGCCTGCAGGTCGAGCTCCGCGGCGATGGCCGCTGCGTGGCGCGCGCCGGCCGCGCTGACCGGCGCCGCCACGCTCAGCCGCAGGGCCGACTCGGTGCCGCTGACGGTGAGGGTCCGCCGCCCCTCACTGATCGCCTGCTGCACCCGCTCGCCTTGCTCGGGGGACCAGGGGGGCGCGCGGCTGCAGCCCTGCGCCACCGGTTGGCCCTGCGCATCGGCGAGTGCGAGGGCATCGATGGCGGGCAGGCTTGCACACAGGCGCTGCAGCATCGGCAGGAGGTCGCGCTGGCGTGCTGCCGCATCGGCGAGCGTGTCGCGCGGCGAATGCGAGGCCAGCGACAGCTTGTCAAGCGCGGCGGCGAGGCGCGTCTCGAAACCGAGCCGGGTCGTCGTGGCCGCCATGCTCAGATGGGCCTCGATTTCGTCGGCCAGGAGGGCGTGGATCGCGGCGTAGGACAGGGCAAGGATCGGCAGCATCACGCTGAGCATGAGCATCGCGGACAGCAGCGTGATGCGGGAGGCCAGCCCGGCATGCTTCCATCTTTCCGTCCGGATCAAAAAGCGGGAAGGCAAGGCGATGACCCCTTCAGGTTCCCTGCAGCGCGCCAGCCCGTCAGCCGACGCCAGTGCCGGTGAGGCGCTCGACGGTCTCGATCAGCTGCAGCGGGCTGAAGGGCTTGGTCAGGTAGGCGGTGCACCCGGCGCGCTGGCCGGCGTCGATGTCCGATTGCTGGCCGCGCGCGGTGAGCATCACGATCGGTGTGTGCGCGAGCTCAGGGTTGGCACGCACGCGCTCGCACACCTGAAAGCCATCGAGCTCACCGGGCATCATGACGTCGAGCAGCACGACGCTCGGGCGCAGTGCGCTGACCATCCTGAGCCCGTTTTCGCCGTTGTCGGCTTCGTGGACCTCGAAGCCGTCGTAGTCCATGGTCATGCAGATCAGCTTGCGTATTTCAGGCTGGTCCTCGATGACGAGAATGATCTTTTTCATGATGGAGTGACGGCAGCTGCCGATGAGGGTCAATCAGAAGTAAAGTTACAGTCGGGATCGCTTATGGCCCGCGCAGATCCGCAGCGCAGTGGCGCATCGACGCAAATACACATGCATTCTAGCGGCTCGCCACGACCGAGCGTGTTAAATACGACATAGGTAATAATCTTCGGAGTCCCCACCGTGAGCGGAAAAGATGCGCGCCCTTGCGCGCCGGATCAGACGGATCTGCTGACGGTGATCGTCGTCGACGACGTCCCCGAGATCCGCGAGCTGCTGCGCCTGATCCTGGCCGAGAAGGGCTGTCGTGTGCGCTTTGCGGCGGACGTCGAGCAGGCGCTCGCGCTGATCACGGACGCGGTGCCCGACCTCGTGCTGCTCGATCACGGGCTGCCTGGGGCGCAGCAAGGCCTGGATCTGTGCGCCACGCTCAAGGCCGATACCCACGGTCCGCTGCCGGTGGTGGTGATGCTGACCGCGGACGATGATCCGCGCACGATCGCCCGCGCCCGCGCGCTGGGCGCCAGCGGCTATGTGGTCAAGCCGTTTACGCCGATTCAGATTCTGGGTCTGGTCGATGCGTTCGATGCCTGGCGCCTGAGCCCGACGCGCCGTGCGCCGGGGTTCTGGCCGGTTCAGTGTCATGAGCCTCAGGCAGGGGGCGCGGCCTGACCGTGCGTGCGATCATGCACCGGCATGGGCGGGGCGAGCCTGAGCTCATGCCACCAGGTCTGGCGCGCGCCATCGCCCGGGAAGCGGGTTCGGTGGGTGGCGGTCAGCGTACGAACCGCCTCGAGTTGCGGGCGCACCGCGTGCATGGCGCGCACGACCTGAGGGTCGAACTGGGCGCCGCTGGCGCTGCGCAACAGCGCGAAAATCGTCTCGTCGTCGAGCTTGTCTCGGGTGCTGTTCTCGAGCGCCAGCGAGTCGACGAAGTCGGCCACCGCGACGATCCGCGCCGCGAGCGGGATATCGGTGCCCTCGCGACCGGCGGGGTAGCCGCTGCCGTCCCATTTTTCGTGGTGGTTGAGCGCAATCTCCGCCGCCATCTGCTGGATCGGGTTGCGCGCATCGGCCAGCAGGTTTGCACCCACCAGGGGGTGGTCGCGAACGACCGCCCATTCGCGTTCGGTGAGCCGGCCCGCCTTGAACAGGATGGCGTCGGGGATGGCGATGTTGCCCATGTCGTGGGCGGGTGCCGCTTCGAACAGGCGCTCGCACCATGGGGCCGCTTTGCCGAGCTTTTGTGCGATCAGAGCCGAGATCAGTCCGACACGCAGGCAGTGCTCCAGCCCCCCGGCTTCGCGCCGCGCCGAAACGGTGACGAGCTGGCGCATGGCTCGTCGCTGCGCCGCGGCCACGGCCGCGCGGGCGCGATTGCGCTGGGTGAGCGCGACCTTAAGGTCGTTCGCGATGCAGAACATCTGCTGGTAAGCCGCACCAATCTCCGCTGCCTGGGCGGCACGATAAGCAGGGTCACACTCACCCGCGCCTGCGCTGGTGGCGGATGCAACGCTGAGTCGGGATCCGCACTCAGGGGCGTGCGGGGGGAAGGCGTCGGGTTCGGACATCGGGTGTGCAGGTTTAGGCAAGTGTGCAGGCATGCCGTTATGTGCTCACGCACAGAGTATGGCGGCGGCAAAGCGCGCGTGCCGTCCCTCGGCGCAGCGGATGGGCGCGCTTGCTGTCACTCTTGTAAAGATTACATAATGATCGGACACGCACAAGTCAGGGCCGACGCTTTCGGGGCAATCGAATGGCTCCGCCGTGTTGCAAATCACACAGCAGCGTATCGATACGGTCCTTAGAATGTCACTCGTATTGCTGATCGAGAAGGTAATGGGGTTTCCCGGCGCCGGGGAACGGGCAGGCGCAGATCCCCGAGTGGGCGATTGCGCGCCCGGGGCGAAGACGGATGAAGAGAGTTCGCGCCTCGGCGAACGCTGGCCGCTGTGGTTGATCGAGGCGGTGGGGTTGTTGCTGATCGCCGCGTTATGGGCCGGCGTGGCGCTCAAGGTGTCGTCGGAGGGGGCGGCCGAGGCGGCGGCCATCGAGCATCGCACCATGAGCCTCGCCCGTGTCTTCGAGGAGCACACCATTCGTACGATGGAGGGCGTCGCTCAGGTGCTGCGCTTCGTCAAGTTCCAGTACGAAGCACTGGGTGAGCGCCTCGACATCGGGGCGGCCGTCGAGCGGGACCTGTTCGTCAGCGGCTTGTTCAATCAGGTCGGGGTGATCAACGCGGATGGGATCTACGTGCTGTCGAACCTCGCCAACTTTGACCGTGTCGACCTGAGTGATCGCGAACACTTCACCGTTCACAGGGAAAGGGACTCGGGCGTCGTGTTCATGAGCAAGCCCGTGCTCGGCCGGGCGACGGGAAAATGGTCGATCCAGCTGACGCGGCGGACCAATCGCCCGGACGGCAGCTTTGGCGGCGTGGCGGTGATCTCGGTTGACCCCTTCTACTTCACCCGTTTCTACAACGAGGTTGATGTGGGTGAGAACGGCGTCATCACCCTCGTCGGTCTGGATGGCATCGTGCGTGCGCGCCGCGCGGGGTCATCCATGAGCATCGGTCAGGATCTGACCGGGTCGGCGGTTTTTTCCGCGCTGGCGCAGGCGAGCGCAGGCCATTACCTTTCGAGTAGTCCGATCGACGGGGTCGAGCGTGCGCTCAGCTTCCGCCGCGTGCAGGACCTGCCGCTGGTGGTCGTGGTCGGGGTGGAGCGCAACGAAGCCCTGGCCGACTTCCGGGCGCGGCGCCTGGCGTACTTCTGGTTCGCCGGCGGCATGAGCGTGGTCATCCTGGCTTTCTGTGCGCTCTCGATTGCACTGGTGCTGCGTCAGCGCGGCATTGCCGAGCGTCTGCAGCGGATGAAGGCGCGGGCCGAGTCGGCCAACCGGCTCAAGTCCCAGTTTCTGGCTTCGGTGTCGCACGAGTTGCGCACGCCCCTCAATGGCGTGGTCGGCTACGCGGAGTTGCTGACCGAGACGCTGGAGGACGACGCACAGCGCGGCTACGCCAAGGTGATCTTTGACAGCAGCCAGCATCTGCTGGCCCTGCTGAACTCGATGCTGGACATGGCGCGGGTGGAGTCGGGTGAGTTGCGCCTGCATCTCGGTGAGGTGGAGCTTCAAGCCGTGATCGAGGATGTGTGTGCTGTCTACCAGCCGGTTGCGCGTCGCAAGCAGGTGGCGCTGCGGTGTACGGCGCCCGAAGGCGTGAGCCTGTATTGCGATCGCGTGCGGGTCGTTCAGGTGCTGAACAACCTGGTTCATAACGCGCTGAAATTTACCGATCAGGGCCAGGTCAGCGTCGACGCCCGCCTGGAGGGTGACGAGTGTGTCGTGGAGGTCAGTGACACCGGTTGCGGCATCGACGCGCGTTTCCATGAACTGATCTTTGAGCGTTTTAGGCAGGCTGATGCTTTCGAGACGCGCCGGCATGATGGTGCCGGTCTGGGTCTCGCGCTCTGCCGCGAACTCGCCGGGCTGATGGGAGGACGGGTCAGCGTCCGGTCCGAGCCGGGCAAGGGCAGTGTCTTCCGCTTCTGCCTGCCAAAAGACGGAAGGGGAGACTCACGATGAAAGTGCTGGTTGTCGACGACAATCCGATCAACCGCCTGCTCCCGGTTACGTGGCTGAGCCGTGCGGGCCACCAAGCGGAGGAGTGCGCCAGCGGCTTCGAGGCGCTCGAGCGTCTCGGGCTCGGGCACTACGATGCGGTGCTGCTTGACCTGAGCATGCCCGGCCTCTCGGGTACCGAGGTGTGCCGGCAGTTGCGGGCCTCGCCCGCGCACGCCGCCATCCGCATCGTGGCCTATACCGCTCACCTGCAACCGGAGATGATGAGCGGCTTTCGGGAGGCGGGCTTCGATTCGGTGCTGATCAAGCCCGTGACTCGCGCGGTGGTGTTCAAGGCGCTGGGTATCGAGTGAGGCGCGCGCGGGGCCCTGCTTCGGGCCGCATCGCGCATACGCCGTTCAAGCGGGATGCTGCAGTGCACAAATAAACCTTGACGCCTTCGGGGGCGGCGCTATAATTCGTTCAATGTTGCACTGCAGCAATGCAGATGAAGCCGGGTCTTCCGGTGTGCAGCCAGATCTCTTCCATTGCGCCATAACCCCATTCAAGGAATGACCCTCATGACCAAGATCCAGACCCCCGAGCAAATCGCCGCCCTCGGCCAGGCCAACCTCGAGACCCTGATGTCGCAGGCAGGCAGCGCCATCGCTCGCGCCGAGCGTCTCGCCGAGCTGAACCTCAACACCGTCCGCTCGGTGCTGGAAGACAGCGTGGCCACGACCAAGAAGCTCGCCGAAGCCAAGAACCCGCAAGAGCTCGCCAGCCTGCAGGCCGAGCTGACCAAGCCGCTGATCGACAAGGCGGTGGCCTATGCGCGCAGCGTCCAGGAGATCGCGACCGAAGGCCAGCAGGAGGTGTCGAGCCTGTTCGAGAAGCAGATCGCCGAAGTGAACAAGAACTTCGCCGCCATGCTCGAGCAGGCGGCCAAGTCGGCGCCGGCCGGCTCCGAAGGCGTGTTCGCCGCGGTCCAGTCGGCGATGGACACCGCCAACAGCCTGTATGACAACGCCAGCAAGGCCGCCAAGCAGGCTGCGCAAGTGGCTGAAGCCAACATGGCCGCAGCCACCGAGGCGACCATGAAGGCCGTGGCTGCGACCCAGAAGGCCGCGGGCAAGAAGTAATCAGCAAGCGTACGCAAGGGAGTAATCAGCAAGCGTACGCAAGGGGCACCAGCCCCGCGCCACAACGATGACGGGCCGACCTGCCACGCGCGGGTCGGCCCGTCATCGTTGTGGCGCGACCGCTCGCCGCCCAACCCTGCACCATCGCTGCAGTGCGAGCGTGGCCTGCGGAACGTGGCGGCCACGAAGGCGCCTGCATGACCTGGAGCGCGCATCCTTCATCGGGGTAAATTGAGGAACGGTGTCCACAAACGAAAAACCCACCGTTTAGGGTGGGTTCGTCTGCTGACCAGTGCTTGCTTTCACTTTCGGCATGATGCCGAAATGAGCTTGGGTCCTCATTCTGTGGGGCGACATACCGGTTTCGAACCGGTGACCTTTGGAGCCACAATCCAACGCTCTACCAACTGAGCTAATGCCGCCACTGCAGGACCCCGGAAAACTCCGCAGCCCTAAAACCTGTCCTACCCTGACCTGGCCTGCCCGGCAGGGATCGAACCTGCAACCCCCAGCTTAGAAGGCTGGTGCTCTATCCAGTTGAGCTACGGGCAGATTCCCGCGGGCGATCGGAGTGTGAGCTGGTCGGGGTGGAGGGATTCGAACCCCCGACATCTTGCTCCCAAAGCAAGCGCGCTACCGGACTGCGCTACACCCCGAGAGCCGCTAACTATACAGAGTCCCTTTTGCCGCGTCAAATGGTTTTCGCGCGTTTGCGCACGAGGCCTTCAGGCCTGTGCCGCCCGATGCCAGGCGCGTACTGCAGCGACCAGATTGAGCAGCAGCCACCCGAACTCCACCGTGACCAGCACGCCCGCGATCGGTGCGACGGGGGGCAGCCAGACGGCGACGATCAGCACGGCCAGGGCGGCAGCGTGCAGGCGCAGCTGGTTCCGCACCGGCGTGTCGGGGAGCAGCTTCTTGACGTTGGGCGCGCGCTTGCGGGCCTGGGTCAGGTTGAGCCAGGCGAGGAAGGGCACGATCTTGTACAGCATGGCGCTGATGGCGCCGGCGAAGGTGCCGTGCAGCACGAGGACGCCGGCCAGTACGGGCCACTGGGGTGCGTCGTGGACCAGGGCGCCGAGCAGGGCGAGCAGGCTGGCCAGGAGGGCGATCATGGCCAGGCGGAACGCCCGGGAGGACGCGTCCGGCGTGCTGCGGCGCGATCTGCGCTGCAGGCCGAGGGTCTGCAGCGCGAATCCGCCGGCTGGCAGCAGCAGGGCGGCCGAAAGCATGAGCTTGAGCCCCGGGAGCTCGGTGAACAGGCTCAGAGACCACAGCACCAGCGCGACCACGCTGGCCGGGGCCCAGAAACGGGTGAAGGTGGCGGGATAGGCGGGTGTGATCTGGAACATTGGCACCACCACCCAGCTCGTGGCGGCCAGCAGCAGTCCGCCCCAGCCCATCCAGGCCCACACCGCGTGCAGGTCGACCAGGGTGGGCAGCGCGACCGGCAGGGCCAGGCCCTGACCCAGGGCGAAGGCGAGCACGACGCCGAGCGAGGCGGCGAGCGCCAGCCCGGCGAGGGCAAGACGCAGGTCGCGCGGGGTCCGGCTCGCGCCCTGTGCCGGTGCCGCTCGCCTGAGCGCGATCAGGCCGGCGCCGAGAAAGACGCACAGCCCGCCGACGAGCAGGACGCCGCCTGCGACGATGACAGACGGTTCGCCGCCCCCGAGCCCGAACGCCAGGCTCGTGGCCCCCAGGCAGAGCGCCACGTGGGTCACGCCGGCCACGCGCAGGGGGGACGGGAAGGTGGCACCGGCCACCACCGGCAGGATCTGCAGCAGCGCGCCGAGCATCACCTGCAGCATGAAGCCGGCTGCGAGCAGGTGGACCATGGCGAGTGCGCCGGGGGTCCATCGGGAAGCCAGCAAAGTAGGGTCAAAGATCAGTACCAGGCCTGCCACCAGACCGAACAGCGGTGCGGTCAGGAAGAAGCGCAGCGGCGCCGAGAGCGGAGGCGTGTCCTCGTAGGCCAGACCTGGATTTGCGCCGCTCATGGTCGGGCGATCAGGATCTCGACCGCGCCGTCGGCGCGCACTGCCGCCTCGTGGCGGTAGCCGTCGCGCTCGAGCATGCGCAGCAGCGGATGTGGCATGCGATCGATCAGCAGGGTGAACTGACCGCCGTGGGGCAGGTCTGCGAGCGCCTCCAGTGCGCGCTCGAAGGGTTCGGGCGGCTCGAGCCCGCGCGCATCGACGGTGCTCATGCTGCATGCTCCGGGACGAGTCGGGTGGTCAGCATTTCGATGAGCGCGTCGCGCTCGCCGCGCAGGTGCATGTCGCACATCGGGTAAAGGATGTTCTCTTCCTTCATGTTGTGCTGCTGCAGCATGATCAGCAGGGTTTCGCCCTCGCCGGCGAATTCATCCAGATCACGATTGGCCAGGGCCGTACGCAGCAGCGCCAGCGTTGCGCGCATCTCGGCATGTTCGGCGCGCATGACCTGGGTCGGCCCTTGCGTCATGCCGGTCGCGGCTTCAAAGCGCGGGAAGAGCAGTTGCTCTTCGGCCTCGAAGTGCGCCTCCAGCCCGCTCGCAAACGCCTCGAGGGCCTGGGTCGCAGCCTCCCAGGCCTTCTTGTGCGCCAGGGTTTCGGCCCGGGCGAAATCGTGGTCGCAGCTGCGGTGGTCATGCGTCATCAGTTCGGCAATCGAGGCCATTTTTCGCTCCGGAGAAAGTGTGCGATGCATTTTCCGGCTGCCCATTCGAAAGGCATTGATACGTGTCAAGCCGATCGATGCGCGACCCTGTGGCCGCGTGGGCGCGCTCGCGTGACTCGTTGGCGGCGGGCACAATGCGCGTTTCTCATCCAAGGAATGCGCCCGAATGTACGCGAGCGTGATGCCGAGCCGATGGGGGCGAATCTTCCTTCCGTTCGCGCTTGGCTATTACCTGTCCTACCTGCTGCGCACCGTGAACGCGGTGATCTCGCCCGCGCTCACGGCCGAACTCGCGCTCTCGGCGGCCAACCTGGGCCTGCTCACCAGCACCTATTTTCTCGCCTTTGGTCTGGCGCAGATTCCAGTGGGGATCGCGCTCGACCGTTTCGGTCCGCGCCGGGTCGAGGCACTGCTGCTGCTGGTCACCGCCATCGGTGCGGCGATGTTCGCGCTCGGCGACAGCCTGCAGCTGCTCGGGCTGGGCCGTGCATTGATCGGTCTCGGGGTGTCGGCGTGCCTGATGGCGGCGCTCAAGGGCTTCGCCCTGTGGTATCCGCGTGAGCGCCAGAGTTCGATGACCGGTTTCATCATGGCGGCAGGGGCGCTCGGCGCCTTGACCGCGAGCACGCCGCTGGAGGCCGCGCTGCCCATCCTTGGTTGGCGCGGGGTGTTCTGGGGCATTGCGGCGGTCGCGCTGCTGGCGTCGTTGGCGATCTTCCGGACCCTGCCGGAGGCGCCGGTCGAGGGGCCGCGCGGCAGCGTGGGCGATGCGCTACGGGTGCTCGCCGGCATCTATGCGTCGCCGGCCTTCCTGCGGCTGGCAGCCTCGGCGGCGACCTTCATCGGCGGCTTCATGGCCCTGCAGAGTCTGTGGGCCGTGCCCTGGCTGATGAACGTCAACGCGCTCGGACTGGGCGAGGCCGCAGGCATGCTGGTCATGCTCAACCTGGGCACGCTGGTGGGGCAGCTCTCGATTGGCGTGCTCGGGGTCCGGCTGGCGCGCGCGGGGGTCGAGCCGATCACGCTGCTGCGGGTCGGGTATGTTTTCCTGCTGGTGATGCAGCTCGCGATCCTGTTCGGGGTGGGGCCGCTCTTGCCGGTGTGGTTCCTGTTCGGACTGTTCTCCGCGGCCAACTCGCAGAGCTACCTGGTGGCCGCGCGCGCCTTCGACCCTGCGCTGTTCGGCAGGGTGAGCACGGCGCTGAACCTGATGGCCTTTGCCGGCGCCTTCGCGCTGCAGTGGGGGCTGGGCCAGGTGCTCGACGCGCTGCGCGCACAGGGGCACGACATGGTCACGGCTTTGCAGTACGGTTTTGCGGGCTTGATCGCGCTGCAGGTGCTGGGCCTGCTGCCGCTGCTGGTGCGCACCCGTGAGCGCGATGCGTCGGCCTGAGCGCTTGCGGGGGCTGGCCTCGAGGAAGGGGGTCAGGCCGCAAGCCCGCAGGCAACGCCCGACGACCAGGCCCACTGGAAGTTGTATCCGCCCAGGTGGCCGGTAACGTCCATGACTTCGCCGATGAAGTACAGCCCCGGCACGCTGCGCGCCTCCATGGTCTTGGACGACAGCGCGCGCGTGTCGACGCCGCCGAGCGTGACCTCGGCCTTGGCATAGCCCTGGGTGCCCGCGGGGGTCAGCGGCCAGTCGGCCAGGCTGGCGGCGATTGCGCGCAGCTCGGCATGGCGGAACTGGTTCATCGGCCGCGTCCACCCGTGCAACTCGCACCAGGCGTGGGCGAAGCGACGCGGCAGGCGCTCGGCGAGCAGATTGGCCACCAGCGCCTTGTCGTGCGCGTGTTCTAGCAGCCAGGCTTCGGCATCGACGCCGGGCAGCAGGTCGAGGTGCACCGGTTCCCAGTCCTCGTCGCGGTAGGCCTGCGCCTGCCAGTAGCTCGACACCTGCAGCACGGCTGGCCCCGACAGCCCGCGGTGTGTCACCAGCGCCGCTTCGCGGAACACCGGCCCGCGGCAGTGGGCTTCGACCTCCAGCGAGATGCCGGCCAGCGGCGCCAGGCGCGTCAGTGTTTCGGGTGCCAGCGTGAGCGGGACCAGCGCGGGCCGTGGCGCGACCACGGGAATGCCGAACTGCTCGGCGATGCGGTAGCCAAAGGGCGTGGCGCCGATCTTGGGGATGGCCAGCCCGCCGCTGGCGATCACCAGGCTCGAGGCGCTGAAGTGGCCGCGGTCGGTGTCGATCACGAAGCGCTCGCCTTGACTTTCGCCGGGACGATGACGAACCTGATGCACGGTGGCCGGCATGGCCCACTGCACGCGGCCGTCCTCGCACTCGGCGCGCAGCATGTCGATGATCTGCTGCGCCGAATCGTCGCAGAACAGCTGGCCCCAATCCCTTTCGTGGAAATCGATGCCGTGGCGGCGCACGAGATCGATAAAATCGCGCGCCGTGTAGCGTGACAGGGCTGAGCGCACGAAATGCGGGTTGAGGCTGAGGTAGTGTTCGGGGCCGACCTTGCGGTTGGTGAAGTTGCAGCGTCCGCCCCCCGAGATCCGGATCTTTTCGGCCAGGCGGGTGGCGTGATCGACCAGCAGCACGCTGCGCCCGCACTGGCCGGCGGTGGCGGCGCACATCATGCCCGCAGCACCGGCGCCGATGATCACCACATCGAAGTGACGGTCGCCGGCCGCTGCGGCTGACATGGACGCTTGCACCACGTGCTTACCTGTAGGGTGAAAGCGGCGCAGAATACGCCCTATGCGGCAATGCGGCAACGCGACCTGGGGCCTGCGTGCCGGCCGCGATGGGACAACAAGAATGCATGTTTTAGTGGGAGTTTCTTATGGCTGAGACCGCGACCGACTTGAGCTCGGCGTCGCCGCAGCGCAAGGGGAGGCGTCGGGCGCTGTGGGTCGTGGGGGTGCTGCTGGCCTTGTCCGCCGTGGCCTACCTGGCGACACCGCCGCTGGCGCGGCATTACGGGCAGAAAGTCCTCGGTGAGTTCCTCGGGCGCGAGGTCAGTATCGAACGCGTGCTGATCAACCCCTTCCGCCTGACGGCGGAGGTGGGCGGGGTCCGCATCATGGAGGCCGACGGGCGCCGCGAGGCGCTCGCCTTCGACGCCCTGCGCGCCAACTTCGAGATCGAATCGGTCGTGCGCAAGGGGCTGGTGCTGCATGAGCTCGCGCTGGTGGCGCCGCGTGTGCAGCTGGTGCTGGAGGAGGGCGGTCGGCATAACTGGTCCGACGTGCTCGCACGCCTCCAGGCCGCGGGGGGCGACGCACCGGCCGAGGCGGCGCCGCCGCTGCTGTTCTCGCTGGGCAACATCCGCATCACCGACGGCCTTGTCGAGCTCGAGGACAAGCCGCGTGGCCTGAAGCACACGCTGAGCGAGATCGGGCTGGGAGTGCCCTTCGTCTCCAACCTGCCGGTTCGGGTCGATGTCTTCGTGCAGCCTTCGCTGAGCGCCCGCCTCAACGGCGACCCCTTGTTGCTCAATGCGCGCACCAAGCCCTTTGCCGAATCGCACGAGACCGTCCTCGATGTCGCGCTCAAGCAGTTCGACCTCTCGCCGTGGATGGCCTATCTGCCGATCGAGCCGCGCTTCAGGCTGCCGTCGGCGCTGCTCACCACCAATCTCGAGCTCTCCTTCAGCCAGCCGCCCGACGCGCCGCCGGTGCTGGCCCTGCGCGGTCCGGTCCAGATCGACCAGATCGTGCTGCAGGATCGAGACGGCGGGCCGGTCGCGACGGTCGCCGAGCTCGAGCTCGAGTTTGCCGACGTGCAGCCCCTGATCGGACGCTGGCATTTCACCCGGCTGCGCCTGGACCGACCCGAAGTGGATCTGGTGATGCTCAAGGACGGCCGGCTCAAGCTGCTCGAGCTGCTGCCACAGCCGGCGCCAGGCGCGTCGGCCAAAGCCGCAGGCGCAGCGTCCAAGGCTGCCGACGCCACCGATGGCGCCGCGACCGGGCAGGCGCCGGCTGCACCGGACTTCCTGCTCGCGCTCACCCGTATCCGCGACGGCGTGATCCGCTTCGAGGACCGCAGCCTGGCCGACCCCTTCCGCATGCGGCTCGAGGCGATCAACCTCGACATGCGCGATCTGTCCAGCGCCGGCGACCTCCCCGCCGAGATCCGGCTCGACTACGCGAGCGATGCGGGCGAAAAATTCGTGCATGAGGACTTGCTGCGCCTGTCCCCGTTCGAGTTTTCCGGTGACCTCCAGTTCGAGGCGGTCAAGCTCGCGCGTTACGCGCCCTACCTGGCCGGCGCTCTGCCCGGCGCCACCCTTAGCGACGGGGTGCTGAGCGGTGGGTTGCAGTACCGCATCACGATCGATGACGGCGGCGCGCCGCAGATCGCGCTTGGCGCAGAGACCCTTGCGGTGCGCGATCTGGCCCTGCTGCTCAAGGGTGCGAAGGCGCCCGCGATCACGGTGCCGGCGCTCGATGTGCGTGCGGTGCAGCTGGATCTGGGCGGGCGCAGTGTGCGTGTCGGCGGGCTCGATCTCGAGCGCGCGGCCGTGTCGGCGCTGCGGCTCAAGGACGGAAGCCTTGATTTGGTGCAGGCGCTGATGCCGCCTGCCCCCCCTTCGGCCACAGGGGCCAAGGGCACCAAGGGCGCTGCGTCAGCGAAGGAGGGTGCTGCGTGGGTGGTCGCGGTCGACAAGCTGGCGCTCAAGGGTGCGTCGGTGCGTCTCGAGGATCGCAGCGTCAGGCGTGCGCTGGTGACAACCGTGGACGGCATCGATTTCGAGGTCGAGGGCTTTTCCACCGCCAAGGGCAACACGCTGCAGTTCAAGCTCGACTCGCGCCTCAATCAGCGTGGCAAGGTCGCGGCCTCGGGACCCCTGACGCTGGTGCCGCTCAAGGCCGACCTGCGCCTCGACCTGCGTGACGTCGACCTGCTGCCACTACAGCCTTATGTGCTGGCACAGACCCAGATCGCGATCTCGCGCGGCAGGCTCACCACCCAGGGGCGGCTGAATCTGCAGACCGGGCGGCACGGACAGCTGCTCGCGCGCTTCACGGGCGACGTCGGGGTCGTCGACTTCGCCTCGGTTGACCGCCTCAACGCCACCGATTTCGTGCGCTGGCGCACCCTGCGCGTGGGGGGGGTCGATGCCCGGCTTGAGCCCTTCGCGCTTGGCATCAAGCGCGTTGCGATCGATGACTTCCACACCCGCCTGATCCTCGATGAGCAGGGCCGTCTGAACCTGCGCGAGATCGGCGGCCTCAGCGCTGATGTGCCGCCGTCGTCAGCCGGCGTGGCGCCGGTGGCGAGCGCCGCCGATGGCGGGCATCATGCGAGCGCTGCGGGCACGCGCACCGCCGAGCTTCCCGTCCCGATCACGCCACCCCCGCCGATCCGCATCGATCGGGTCGAGATCAAGCGCGGCAATGTCGCCTTCAGCGACCGCTTCATCCGACCCAACTACGACGCCAGGCTCACCGACCTGGCGGGCACGCTCACCGGCTTCTCGACCGCGCCCGACACGATCGCCAGGCTCGAGCTGAGCGGCAAGGTGGACAAGACCGCGCCGCTCAGCATCAGCGGCGAGCTCAACCCCTTCCGCCAGGACGCCCACCTCGACATCGTGGCCAGGGTGAACGATTTCGAGCTCACCGGCCTGTCGAGCTATTCCGGCAAGTACGTGGGTTACGGCATCGAGCGCGGCAAGCTCTCGGCCGAGCTCGGCTACAAGATCGAGGCGCGCAAGCTCACCGCCACCAATCAGATCTTTCTCGATCAGCTCACTTTCGGCGACAAGGTCGATAGTCCCGACGCGGTGAATCTGCCGGTGCAACTGGCGGTGTCGCTGCTCAAGAACAGCCGGGGTGAGATCGACCTTCGCCTGCCGGTGAGCGGCACGCTCGATGATCCCGAATTCAGCCTCTTCGGCCTGGTGCTGAAGATGTTCGTCAACCTGATCGGCAAGGCGATCACCTCGCCCTTTGCCTTGCTCGGCGCCGCGCTCGGCGGCGGCGAGGAGCTGTCGCAGCTTGCGCTCGCGCCGGGCCAGGCGTTCGTCGGCGAGGTGCAGCAGGACAAGTTGAAGACGCTCGCGCAGGCGCTGACCGATCGCCCGCCGCTCAGGCTCGACATCATCGGCCGCGCGGATCCGGCAAGCGACCTCGACGGTCTGCGCCAGCTCGGGCTCGACAACGCGGTGCGCGCGCAAAAGCTCAAGGCGATGATTGCCCGCGGCGAGGAGGCACCCTCGCTTGAGGACATCGAGGTCGGCGCGGACGAATACCCCGAATTGCTGGAGCAGGCCTACAGGGCAGCTGACTTCAAGAAGCCGCGCAACCTGGTCGGCCTGACCAAGCGCATCCCGGTGGCGGACATGGAGGCGCTGATGCGCGCCAACGTCAAGGCGGGCGAGGAGGAGCTGCGCCTGCTCGCCCAGCGGCGAGCACAGGCGGTGCGCGAGTGGCTGGTGGGCGAAGGCGGGCTGCAGGGCGAGCGCATCTTCGTGCTCGAGCCCAGGGTGGAGGCCATTGGCGAGGGCGGGCAGGTGAGCTTCTCGCTGCGGTGAACGCGCTTCAGAACATCCCCATCTCGAGCCGCGCCGCCTCGCTCATCATCTCGCGGCTCCAGGGCGGGTCCCAAACCAGCTTGACCTCGGCCTCGGACACGCCCGCAATGCCCAGCAGCTTGTCGCGCGCCTCGTCGGCGATCAGCGTGCCCATGCCGCAGCCGGGCGCGGTCAGCGTCATGCTCACCGCGAGGCGAAAGTGTCCGTCGGCGAGCGGCTCGGCGGTACAGGCGTAGATCAGGCCGAGATTGACGATGTCGATCGGGATCTCGGGGTCGAAGCAGGTGGACAGCTGGGCCCAGGCGGCGCGCTCGATGCTGTCGGCGCTCTGCTCGCCGTCTTCCGCTGCCGGCGGCAACGGGGCGAGCTGGGGCTCGAGGCCGAGGGCGTCGGCGTTGCGCTCGTCGATGCGGTACAGGTTGCCGCCGCTCATCACCGTGATCGAGCCGCCCAGGCGCTGGGTGATAAGTGCGTAGCTGCCTTCGGGCAGCGTCTCCGGCTTGCCCCAGGGCACGCTCACTGCTGCGCACTCGCGCTGCAGCACGCGGGAGTCGGTTTCGCCGTAACGGTCACCCATGGTGGTCTCCTCGATGGCGGATGAATGGGGGTGGAGCTTTAAAACCAGCCTGAAGAGACCGCGCGCTACTCGGTGTGCGCGGTCTCATGCTCGCCGGCGAGCGCGTTGTGCAGCGTGTGCCAGGCGAGGGTGGCGCACTTCACCCGCGCGGGGAATTCCTTCACGCCCGCGAGCACCTGCAGCTTGCCGAAGTCGCGCGGCGGGGCGCTTGCGGCCTGGGTGCCGGTCAGCAGCGCATGCACGTCCGCGAACAAGGCCTCGACGTCCGCGACCGGCTTGCCCTTGACCGCTTCGGTCATCAGCGAGGCCGAGGCGGTGGAGATCGCGCAGCCGTGGCCGACGAAGCTCGCATCGCGCACGATCCCGTCCTCGACCTTCAGGTACACCGTGAGCTGGTCGCCGCACAGCGGGTTATGCCCATCGGCCCGGTGGCTGGCCGCGCTCAGCGGGCGGTAGTTCCGCGGGTTGCGGTTGTGGTCGAAGATCACTTCCTGGTACAGCTCGCGCAGCGAATCCTGCATGTCGATCATGGTGTAACCCTCAGGTGGTGCGGAACAGCTTCTGCGCCTTGTGGATGGCCGCAACCAGCGCGTCGAGATCGGCCTGCTGGTTGTACAGCGCCAGCGATGCGCGCGCCGTGCCGGGGATGCCGAAGCGGGTCATCAGCGGCATCGCGCAGTGGTGACCGGCGCGGATGGCTACCCCTTCGGCGTCGAGGATGGTGCCGAGATCGTGCGGGTGGATGCCCTCGACCAGGAAGGACAGGATGCCGGCCTTGTCCGCTGCGGTGCCGACCAGGCGCACACCCGGGAGGTCCTGCAGCGCCGCGGTGGCGTAGGCCAGCAGCGCCTGTTCGTGGGCGTGGATGCGCGCGAGCCCCACGCCATGCACGTAGTCGATCGCCGCGGCCAGCGCGATCGCGCCGGCGATGTTGGGCGTGCCGGCCTCGAAGCGCTGTGGCGGCGCGGCGAAGGTGGTCTTGTCGAAGGCGACGGTGCGGATCATGTCGCCGCCCCCTTGCCACGGCGGCATGTGGCGCAGCAGCTCGGCGCGCCCGTAGAGCACGCCGATACCGGTGGGGGCGTAGAGCTTGTGCCCAGAGAACGCGTAGAAGTCGCAGCCGATCGCCTGCACGTCCACAACCTCGTGAGCGACCGCCTGGGCGCCGTCCACCAGCACGATGGCACCAGTCGCATGCGCACGCCGCGTCATCTCGGCGACCGGGTTGACGGTGCCGAGCGCATTCGACACATGGGTGATCGCCAGCAGTCGGGTGCGCTCGCCGAGCAGACCTTCGAAGGCCGCCAGGTCGAGCTCGCCGTTGTCCTGTACCGGGATCACCTTGAGCACTGCGCCCGTCTGCTCGCACAGCAGCTGCCAGGGAACGATGTTGGAGTGGTGCTCCATGTGGCTGACCAGGATCTCGTCGCCGGCCGTGAGCCGCGGCCGCCCCCAGCTCTGCGCCACCAGGTTGATCGCCTCGGTGGTCCCGCGGGTGAATACGATCTCGTCGGCGCTGGCCGCGTTGAGCAAGCGCTGCACGGTGGCGCGGGCGGCGTCATAGCGCTCGGTGGCGTGCTGCGACAGCCAATGCACGCCGCGATGGATGTTGGCGTTCGACTCGCGGTAGAAGCGCGCCTCGGTGTCGATCACCGCCGCGGGTTTCTGCGTGGTGGCGCCGTTGTCGAGGTAGGCGAGCCGGCGCCCATGCACCGGACGGGACAGGATCGGGAAGTCGGCCGCCAGGTCCAGGGGCGGCGTGTGGTGGCCGATGTCGCGCGGGGCGTTCACAACAGAGCCTCCAGTCGGGCCTCGCCCGGCAGGCGGGCGAGCAGGGCGGCGCGGCCGAACGCGCGCAGCGGGCTGTGGGCGATGCGCTCGAGGACCTCGGCGGCGAAGGCGTAGGTCAGCAGCTGGCGCGCGTGCGCCGCATCGATGCCGCGGCTGCGCAGGTAGAAGAGCGCGTCCTCGTCGATCTGGCCGACGGTGGCGCCGTGCGCGCATTTGACGTCGTCGGCGTAGATCTCGAGCTCGGGGCGGGCGTCGGCTTCGGCCAGGCGGGACAGCAGCAGGTTGTCGCAGCGCTGCATCGCGTCGGTGCGCTGGGCGTCCTGGGCGACGAGGATGCGGCCGGTGAACACGCCGCGCGCGTTGCCGTCGAGCAGGCCGCGGTAGAACTCGCGGCTGGTGCCCTGCGGACGGGCGTGGTCGATGCGGGTGTGGTGGTCGACATGGCGGCGGCCGTCGGCGTGGTAGAGGCCGTTCATCAGCGTCTCGGCGCCCTCGCCGTCCAGGCGCACGCGGATGTCGTTGCGTGCCAGGCGCGCACCGAAGGACAGCGAGTGGGTGGCGAACACAGCGCCGCGCGCCTGCGTGGCCTCGATCGCCGCCAGGTGGAGGGCCTCGGGGGATTCTTCCTGCAGCTTCAGGTGCACAAGGTGGCTGTCTTGCGCGGCGAGGACACGCGTGAGCGCGGTGGTGAGCGTCGTGCCGGTAGCGCCCGCTGGGTAGTGCTCGACGATCGTCGCCTGCGCGCCGGCCTCGGCGACGATCAGGTTGCGCAGATGGCGGTCGGTGGCCGTCGCGCCGAGGAAGACCAGGTGAACCGTCTGTTCCAGGGCGAGGCCGCGACCGAGCCGGATCCAGGCGCCATCGCTGGCGAAGGCGGCGTTGAGCGCCTGCGGGGTCTCGCCATCGCTGGCGTCGCCAAAGGCGGCTTCCACCGCCTCGGGGGTGCGCTCGAGCGCGTCGGCGAGGCTGCCGATGGTGACGCCGGCGGGCAGCCCACCGATCGCGGACAGCGCCGGTGCGAAGCGGCCATCGACGAACACGACCCAGTGGCCTTCGGCGGGGGCGCCCGCGTTCGCAGCCGCCCCCGCCGCCCGGAAGCGTGCGCGCAGATCGGCCACGATGGCTTCGGGGTTGGCACCCGCCTGCACCGACAGCGCCTGCTGCTGCATGAAGGCGAGCGAGGTGTGGCGCCAGTTCTCCTGGCGCATCGTGGGCCAGCCCTCGTCGGCGAAGCGCTTGATCGCTGTCTCGCGCAGGCGGGCGAGCCAGGGCAGTTCAGCGCCGGGGAGGTGGGCACCGAGCGCGCGATGGCGTTCGAGCCAGAGGTCGACGGCGCTCATGACCGTGCTCCCAGGCTGGCGCCGCCGCCCTGCGCCGCGTCGATCCAGCCGTAGCCGTGCTCTTCCAGTTCCAGCGCCAGTTCGCGCCCGCCCGAGCGCACGATGCGGCCCTGCGAGAGCACGTGCACCTTGTCGGGCACGATGTAGTCGAGCAGGCGCTGGTAATGGGTGATGACGATCATCGAGCGTGTGGGCGAGCGCAGGCGATTGACGCCCTCGGCGACGATCTTGAGCGCGTCGATGTCCAGGCCCGAGTCGGTCTCGTCGAGCACCGCCAGCTTCGGCTCGAGCAGCGCCATCTGCAGCACCTCGTTGCGCTTCTTCTCGCCGCCGGAGAAGCCCTCATTGACCGAGCGGTAGAGGAATTCCTCCTTCATGCCGACTGCCTTCATCTCGGCCTTGACCTTGGCGAGGAAGTCCATCGCGTCGAATTCGGACAGGCCGCGGTGGCGGCGCACGGCGTTGACCGCCGCCTTGAGGAAGTAGGCGTTCGACACCCCGGGGATCTCGACCGGGTACTGGAAGGCGAGGAAGAGTCCTGCGCGGGCGCGCTCCTCGGCGGGCAGCGCCAGCAGATCGGCGCCATCCCAGCTCACGCTGCCGTCGGTGACGGTGAAGTTGTCGCGCCCGGCCAGCACCTGGGCGAGCGTGCTCTTGCCCGAGCCGTTGGGGCCCATGATCGCGTGCACCTCGCCGTCGGCGACCTCGAGGTTCAGCCCGTTGAGGATCGCCTTGCCCTCGACCGTGGCGTGCAGATTGTTGATTTTCAGCATCTTGTC
>QXGG01335692.1_pt1 | contig 71342 bp, 63 predicted proteins | sample 1982491 | NCBI WGS metagenome assembly QXGG01 (sample SAMN09924614, study PRJNA488089) | Wastewater metagenome, whole genome shotgun sequencing project. | isolation source: South African research farm wastewater | place: South Africa: Irene, Agricultural Research Council, Animal Production...
ACCGTAATGGCCTGGTCAGGCAGCTTTTTGCCGGGATTTAAAGCAGCAATTTTTGGATCGTTCCACTTGGAGATCGATCCCATAAACATCTCGGCCAACACCGCGCCTGTTACACGAAGTTCGCCCTGGGCAAAACCCTCAAGGTTCAGAATGGGTACCACGCCACCCAACACAGTGGGAAACTGAACCATGCCGTCTTTATCAAGATCAGCGCCGCCAACCGGCGCATCGGTGCCGCCGAAGGTGACGGTCTTGGCGCGAATCTGACGGATGCCGCCCGAAGAGCCAATCGACTGATAGTTCAGGCCAACATTGGTCTGTTTTTTGTAGGCTTCTGCCCACTTTGCGTAGATGGGGAAAGGGAAAGTAGCACCGGCGCCGGTGATGTCTGCTGCATGCGCGGCCCCGGTCAGGGCAACAGCAGATACCGCGGCGACAAAGAATTTACGAAAGAGAGATTTCATGTAGGTTTCCTTCAGTGATTAACACGACTCTTGATTTACCACCCTCATAACTGAGGACTTTCCAACTTTAGGGTGCAAATGTTGCAGCGGTATTACAGCGGATCTAGCGCTAAAAACTCTATTTAAATCAATGAGTTAAAGTCATGATAGTCCGAAGTGCCTGGCATAGCGTGGGTTCATCTTGCCCAGATCGAGCAGCATTAGAAAATCTGCCGTGTTGAAATCTGGGTCCCAGTTCGGGGCCGAACAGATCTGCGCACCAAGCTTGAGATAACCCCGAATCAGCGGGGGAAGCTCTACCGACTCTGCGCGCTCGATTTCCGCCAGCGGCAGGGGATGCTTCGGAAATGCCTCAAGCACTGGGTCGATCAAGGCGCCGTTTTGAAACTGATCCCAAAGACTCGCAGCCAGCGCGCCGCCATCTCGCATGCTAACGCTGGCGCAGCCGATCAAATGAGTGCATCCGTAGTGCTGCATGTAGCGGGCAATTGCGGCCCATAGCAGCATGATCACGGCACCGTTACGATGATCGGGATGCACGCACGATCTTCCCAGCTCCACCAGTCCGGGAATTTGCCGTTCAATGCGTGTCATAAAAAATTCGCCTTGCGAGTAGTAACGGCCAATGCGACGGGCCTGTTGCGGGAGCAACACGCGATAAGTCCCCACGACATGGCCGCAAGGCACATGACGAACAATCAGATGGTCACAGTAGGCATCGAACTCATCTTGATCGAGCCCATCATTATGCGAAGAAAATACCGCGCCATATTCCAACCGAAAAATATCATGGCGCAAACGCTGTGCATCCCTTGTGTCTTCTAATCCACTTGCCAAGCTAACCTGATAACACGACTCTGCAGGCGTTGGAAAATGAATTGTTGTTTGATTGGACAGCCAAGCAGGTACGAATTGCTCAGGCTGGGCCTGATCCAGATAGCGCTGGATATTGAGCTGGCTCATAAAGATCCTTTCGGCTTAAAAGGGAACGCATGGGCACAAGAGACTCCAAAAACTGCTGGGCACTCGTACGCCAGGAAAATCGCGCTGCACGCTGCAGTGCGAACTCGCGAGGAATTGCAAGGCATTGCAAGCAGGCCTGTTGCAGGTTTTCACTCATGACACCGGCCTTGCTTCGGCCAATGACATCGAGCGGGCCGGGCACAGGAAATGCGGCGACAGGCAGGCCACAGGCCATCGCTTCGGCCATGACCAAGCCGAAGGTGTCTGTTTTGCTGGGAAATACGAAGACATGGGCTTGGCCATAGACACGCGCAAGCTCGTGCGAGGACAGCGCCCCAAACCATCGCACCCGCGGATACCGCCGCTTTAATTGTGGCCAGTACCAGCCTTTTTTCAGCTGCCAGCCATCGATAATGTCGCCCACCAGATACAGGTGTTTTGACTCGTTCCAGCGCAAAAAATCCAGCAAGAAGTCGGCTTTGCAGCCTCGAGTCCCTAGGTGGATATCAGAGATGAATATGGCCCGGTAGCGGGCGGGCTGATCTTCAAACCGCAATGATTCATGAGGCTTCATGAGCCCCGAGTGTGTCGGTGCCACGTGACAGCCGAATGACTAAACCATGAAATTTCTATGACAGGCGAGCGCCTGACTTACCGGGTGCAGTGGGCTCTCAGAGTGTCGGCGACTTGTTGAGCTGTTTTTTGGGCCAAGTCTGCGTGGCTCGCCTCGACCATGACCCGCACCACCGGCTCGGTGCCCGAGGGGCGAATCAACAAGCGGCCATCGGCGCCCAGCGCCTCTTTGGCCTGGTGACAAGCTTGCGCCACTTCAGGAATTTTTTGCCAATCGGACCCTTTGGCTACCGGGACATTGATCAGCGTTTGGGGATACAACACAAAGTCTTGAACAATCTCAGCCAGTGGCTTTTTAAACCGGGTAATCGCTGCGAGCACCTGCAAGGCGCTGACAATGCCATCGCCCGTGGTGTGTTGATCAAGGCACAAAATATGGCCGGAAGACTCGCCGCCCAAAAGCCAGCCGGTTTCCTTGAGCATTTCCATGACATAGCGATCCCCCACCTTGGAGCGGCGGAAATCGATATTCATTTTTTCCAGTGCATGCTCAAAGCCTAGATTCGTCATAAGCGTGCCCACCACGCCCGCCACACTATCAACACTGACATGGCGCACGCGATCTTTGACAATTGCATACAACAGCTGGTCGCCATCAAAGATGCGCCCTGCACGGTCGACCATAATCAGGCGATCGCCATCGCCGTCGAGCGCAATGCCGTAATCGGCATTTTCAGAGCGCACCAACTCTTTGAGCGTTTCTGGGTGAGTTGCGCCAACATGATCATTAATGTTGAATCCGTCGGGCTTTGCGCCCATGATCACAACCTCGGCACCAAGCTCATGAAACACCGCCGGCGCGACTTGATACGCTGCGCCGTGGGCGCAATCAATGACCAGCTTTAGGCTGCGAAGCGAGCAGTCTGACGGAAACGTGTTTTTGCAAAACTCAATGTAGCGGCCGGAAGCATCGTTAAGCCTGCGCACTTTGCCAAGATTTTCTGAGCTCTCGCAGCCTATTGGACTGTCAAGCGCCGCTTCTATTTCCAGCTCGATATCGTCGGAAAGCTTTTCGCCTCGGCCATCAAAAAATTTAATGCCGTTATCGTTAAACGGATTGTGCGAAGCACTGATCACAATGCCCGCCGTTAGCCGAAGGGCCTTGGTCAGGTAAGCCACTGCGGGCGTGGGCATGGGGCCCACTAACACCACATCGACCCCGGCTGCGCTTAAGCCCGACTCCAGGGCCGACTCCAGCATGTAACCCGAGATACGCGTGTCTTTGCCAATTAATACGGTGGGGTGAAGCGCGCTCTGGCCCTGAAGTTTTCGTGACCGCGCCGCAAAGACTTGCCCGGCAGCATTGCCTAAACGCAGCACAAAGTCTGGGGTAATGGGCGACTCGCCCACACGGCCCCGCACCCCATCAGTTCCAAAGTATTTGCGGCTCATGCCGGGATTTTAAAGGCTTGCCAGACTTTCAGCGCTTGCGCGGTTTCTTGGACATCGTGCACACGCAACACCTGAGCCCCTTGGCTCGCCGCCCACAGGGCGGCAGACACGCTTGCCGCAACGCGCTGCGCGGGTGGCGGTGGGGCCTGATCAGAGCCCGCCGCGAGCAGGCTTGCAATCATGCTTTTACGGCTCACGCCCACTAAAGTAGGCTGGGCCCTGGCGAAGCGGCCGATTGCACGCATGAGCGTTAAATTGTGATCAAGCGTTTTTCCAAATCCGAATCCAGGGTCAATCAGAATTCGTTCGGACTTGATGCCGGCGTTAATCAAACGATCGCGCTGGCCCAGCAAAAAACCGAGCACCTCGGTCACAACATTGTCGTAATGGGGCTCACGCTGCATGGTCTTGGGCTCGCCTTGCATGTGCATGATGCACAGGCCACATTGGGATTGGCTTGCGATTTGAAACGCGTCCTCGTCACGAAAGCCATTCACATCGTTCAGAATATCAACGCCTGCCGCAATCGCTTCGCGCATGACTTGCGGGCGACGCGTGTCAATCGAGACTGGCACGCCAAGCCTTAGAGCGGCTTGCAACACCGGCATGACGCGATCAAGCTCTTGCTCAGGGCTCACGGGTTGCGCTCCCGGACGGGCGGACTCGCCGCCAATATCCAGAATATCAGCACCCTGTTCGACCAGTTTTGCCGCATGGTCAATCGCTTGTTGGGCGCTTGAGAACTGCCCGCCATCGGAGAAGGAATCGGGCGTGACATTGACGATGCCCATGATGAGTGGGCGGGTCAAAGGTAGCGTGAAGCGGTTACAAAAGAATTGAGACATCAGGCGATGGACCGCCACGGGGCTTTCGCCCCTCGCGGTGACGATTATTTGTGTTCAGCGGGCTCGCGGTGACACTCTCTGGGCACCCGTCATTGCGAGGGCCCCGTTTTAGGGGCCCGTGGCAATCAGGCGGCCGCAGGCGCGGTTGGGGCAACGCCCGTAGGGCCAGGGCCCGAACTAGGCGAATTGCCGGAGCCCGACTGCTTGGGCGGGCGCGGGGGCCGACCTTCCACAATGTCATTGATTTGATCGGCGTCGATCGTTTCCCACTCTAACAACGCCTTGGCCATGGTGTGCATTTTGTCTTTGTTGTCTTCAATGATCTTGCGGGCAATCGCGTATTGCTCATCCAAGATTCGACGAATCTCGGAATCGACCTTTTGCATGGTGCTCTCAGAGACATGCGTGGTTTTGGTGACTGAGCGGCCCAGAAACACTTCGCCTTCGTTTTCGGCGTAGACCATAACGCCCAACGAATCGCTCATGCCGTAACGCGTGACCATGTCACGCGCCAAGGCGGTTGCACGCTCAAAATCGTTCGATGCGCCGGTCGTCATTTGATTCATGAACACTTCTTCGGCGATTCGGCCACCAAACAACACCGCGATGGTGTTGAGCATGCGCTCTTTATCCATGCTGTAGCGATCGCCTTCGGGCAGCTGCATGGTCACACCAAGCGCACGGCCACGCGGAATGATCGTGACCTTGTGCACCGGATCAGTCTTGGGCAGCATGCGCGCCACCATGGCATGGCCCGACTCGTGATACGCCGTGTTGCGACGCTCTTCTTCGGGCATGACCATTGACTTGCGCTCGGCGCCCATCATGATCTTGTCTTTGGCCTTCTCGAAATCATTCATTTCCACCACACGGCCATTGCGACGGGCGGCAAACAAGGCTGCTTCGTTCACCAGATTCGCAAGATCAGCCCCCGAAAAGCCAGGCGTGCCACGGGCCAAAATGTCGGCGCGCACATCCGAGGCAATGGGCACCTTGCGCATGTGCACATTCAGAATTTGCTCGCGGCCGCGCACATCGGGCAGGCTCACCACCACTTGTCGGTCAAAGCGGCCCGGGCGCAACAAGGCGGGATCCAGAACATCCGGCCGGTTGGTGGCCGCAATCACAATAATGCCCTGGCCGGTTTCAAAGCCATCCATTTCAACAAGCATTTGGTTGAGTGTCTGTTCACGCTCGTCGTTGCCACCACCCAAGCCAGCGCCACGCTGACGGCCCACGGCATCGATCTCGTCAATGAAGATGATGCAGGGTGCGTTTTTCTTGGCCTGCTCGAACATATCGCGAACACGAGCCGCACCCACGCCCACGAACATTTCGACAAAGTCGGAACCTGAGATTGAGAAAAACGGCACCTTGGCTTCGCCAGCAATGGCTTTGGCCAATAAGGTTTTACCGGTTCCCGGGGGACCCACCATGAGCACGCCACGCGGAATGTGGCCGCCCAGTTTTTGGAATTTGGAAGGGTCGCGCAAAAACTCAACAAGCTCTTGCACATCTTCTTTCGCCTCATCGCAGCCAGCGACATCGGCAAAGGTCACAGGATTCGTGTTCTCATCGAGCAGGCGCGCGCGCGACTTGCCGAAAGAAAACGCACCGCCTTTGCCACCGCCTTGCATTTGACGCATGAAGAACACCCAGACGGCAATTAACAGCAGCATGGGGAACCACGAAACAAAAATGCTCATGAGCAGCGAGGGCTCTTCTTCGGCCTTGGCCGAAACCCGTACGCCATATTTCATGAGATCAGACACCATCCAGATGTCTTGAGGAGTGTTGACCGTGATCTGACGCTCATCGGTCGTGATGGCGCGCACCGAGCGGCCTTCCACAATGGCGGACTTGATGCGGCCTTGGCGCGCCTCTTCCATAAACTGGGAATACGGCACCTCGGGCCCGCGCGCCTGACGAGTGTCAAACTGACGGAAAACCGTGAACAGGACCAGCGCAATCACCATCCAGATCGCGGCTTTGGGAATCATGTTGTTCAAGGCAAAAACTCCTCTCAAGAGAGCCAGGGGAAAAACCTAGCGAGTTACTTGGATTTTAGGCGCAGGAAAAGGTTTCCTCAATCGGATTTTTCAATTTCCACAATAGCTTAGCCCGTCATCCCGAGCCCACCGAAGGTGGGTGTGGGGATTGCCACGGGCCCCGCCCTCGCAATGACGTTTTTGATAACCGTCACCGCGAAGAGCCGCAGGCGACGTGGCGGCCCACGATCGGTAGATTGCTACGGGCTTCGCCCTCGCAATGACGGGGGGCTATTTCAGCCCCCGGCCCAGCAGAAAGACCTCGGAGCTCTGGGCCCTTGAGGCCGGCGGTTTGCGGGGGGAGACCGACACAAAATGCCGCTTAAAGAGTTCCACGAGCTGGCTGTAGCCGCTGCCCTGGAAGGTTTTGACCAGCAAGGCCCCTTCGGGTTTCAGATGCTCCAGGGCGAATTCCAGGGCCAGCTCACAGACATGCATGACCCGGGCGACATCGGCCGACTCCACGCCAGAGAGGTTCGGGGCCATATCGGAAACCACAATATCGACCTTTTCCCCCCCGAGGCGATCAGCAAGCGCCTGGGCCACCGACTCCTCGCGAAAATCGCCCTGAATAAAGTCGACATCGGCAATGGGCTCCATGGGCAGGATATCCAGGGCGATGATCCTGCCAATGACCTTCTTGGCCTCGCTGCCGCGCTTCACACTGAGAATTTCGCGAATCACCTGTGACCAGCTGCCGGGCGCGCTTCCCAGGTCCACCACCGTCATGCCAGGTTTAATCAGCCGGTCTTTCTCCTGAATGCCTAAAAGTTTGAAGGCAGCGCGTGAGCGATAACCCTTTTGCTGCGCCTGGCGCACATACGGGTCGGTGAGATGCTGATGCATCCACTGGGGGTTGAATTTGTTTTTGGACATTGGGTTGCCACGCCGCTGCGCGGCTCGCAATGACGATTATGCCGGTGGATTGCCACGCCGCTGCGCGGCTCGCAATGACGGTTTAAAAGCGCGGGCCGTGGCGGTCGACGCTGTTACTCGTAACGGACATCCAGAATTTCGACCTGCCGGGCGCCACCAGGCGCATGCACCACCGCCACATCGCCCACCGACTTGCCGATCAGCGCGCGGGCAATCGGGCTGGAGACCGAAATCTTGTTGTGTTTAATGTCGGCCTCGTCGTCGCCCACAATTTGATAGGCCTGCTTGTTGCCCGACTCAAGCTCTTCATATTCAACCGTGGTGCCAAACACCACGCGGCCATCTTGCTCGATCTCAGAAGGATTAATGATCTGCGCATGGGCCAGCTTGCTTTCAAGCTCAGAAATACGCCCTTCAATAAACCCCTGGCGCTCTTTGGCAGCGTCGTATTCGGCGTTTTCCGACAAATCCCCCTGAGCACGGGCCTCGGCAATGGCGGTAATAACTGCAGGACGCTCAACATGCTTGAGGCGATTCAACTCTTCTTTCAGCAACTCAGCGCCGCGAACGGTCAAAGGGGTGGCGATCATAAGGCCTTAACTTTCTTGTGCATGGTTTGTACATCGATCACAGTGAGCGTGGCATCGGCCAGATGACGAATGCCTTCGACTGCCGCCTGAGCGCCTGCGATCGTGGTGTAGGTCGTGACCCGCGATGCCAACGCTGTGGTGCGAATCGAGCGCGAATCGGCGATGGCCGAGCGCTTTTCTTCCACTGTATTAATGACTAACTGTACATCACCATTTTTGATCATGTCCACAATGTGGGGGCGGCCCTCGGTCACCTTATTCACGGTGGCCACGGGAATGCCTGCCGCTGCAATGGCCGCTGCCGTACCACGCGTGGCCAGCAACTTAAAGCCCAGCTGCACTAACATTTGTGCAATCTTGACCATGGCAGGCTTGTCTTGATTTTTCACGCTGATGAACGCGCTGCCCGATTCAGGCAAACGAATTCCAGCGCCCAATTGCGACTTCACAAATGCTTCGGCGAAGGTATCGCCCACGCCCATGACCTCGCCCGTTGATTTCATTTCGGGGCCAAGTATCGTGTCCACACCTGGGAACTTCACAAAGGGAAAGACCGCTTCTTTGACGGAGTAATACGGCGGCGTGACTTCTGCCCCAATGCCTTGATCGTCAAGCGAGCGGCCCAACATGGCGCGCGCAGCGACCTTGGCCAAGGGAATGCCCGTAGCCTTGGACACATAGGGCACCGTGCGCGATGCCCGTGGGTTCACCTCCAGCACAAACACAGTGCCGTTTTGAATGGCGAACTGCACATTCATCAGACCCACCACATTGAGCGCCCGCGACATCAAGGCGGTTTGGCGCTTGAGTTCTTCGATAGTTTCTTGCGACAGAGAAAAAGGCGGCAAGCTGCAGGCCGAATCGCCCGAGTGAACACCGGCTTGTTCAATGTGCTCCATGACACCGCCAATGAACACCCGTTTGCCATCGGACAGGCAATCGACATCGACTTCAATGGCATCGTTCAAAAATCGATCGAGCAAGACGGGTGAATCGTTGGAAACCTTCACCGCCTCCCGCATGTAGCGCTCAAGGTCGCGCTGCTCGTGCACAATTTCCATGGCGCGGCCGCCCAACACATAGCTGGGGCGCACCACCAAGGGGTAGCCAATTTCGGTGGCCAGGCGAATGGCCTCTTCTTCGTTGCGGGCCGTGCGATTGGGCGGCTGGCGAAGCTCGAGCTTGATCAAGAGTTTTTGAAAACGCTCGCGATCTTCTGCAATATCAATCGACTCGGGCGAGGTGCCCACAATCGGAACGCCGGCGGCTTCCAGCGCTTTGGCAAGTTTCAACGGCGTTTGGCCGCCGTATTGAACGATCACACCAATAGGTTTTTCTTTGTCGACGATTTCAAGAACATCTTCGAGCGTGAGCGGCTCGAAATACAGGCGGTCCGAGGTGTCGTAATCGGTGGATACCGTCTCGGGGTTGCAGTTGACCATGATGGTCTCGAACCCATCTTCCCGCAGGGCCATGGCCGCGTGCACACAGCAGTAATCAAATTCAATGCCCTGGCCGATTCGATTCGGGCCACCCCCAAGCACCATGACTTTTTTCTTGTTCGTGGGGTTGGCTTCGCACTCTTCTTCGTAGGTGGAGTAAAAATACGATGTCGCCGTTGAAAACTCCGCAGCACAGGTATCAACCCGCTTGTAAACTGGGCGAACATTCAAGGCGTGGCGGGTCTTGCGCACCTCACCCTCTGTCGTATCCAGCAGATAGGCCAATCGGCGATCAGAAAAACCCTTGCGCTTTAATTCGCGCAGAGCCTGCGCATCAAGATCAGACAGCGTGAGCTTATCGAGCTCAAGCTCAATATCGACAATCTCTTTGATTTGCACCAGGAACCACGGGTCAATCTTGGTGAGCTGGTGCACCTCTTCAACGCTAAAGCCTTGTGCAAAGGCGTCGCCCACATACCAAATGCGCTCGGGGCCAGGCTCGCCAAGCTCTTCTTCAATGCGCTCGCGATCAGTGGTTTTTTGGTTCATGCCATCGACCCCCACCTCGAGGCCACGCAGGGCCTTTTGGAAGGACTCTTGGAAAGTACGGCCCATGGCCATGACCTCGCCCACCGATTTCATTTGGGTCGTGAGATGAAAATCGGCCAAGGGGAATTTTTCAAACGCAAAGCGGGGGACTTTGGTCACAACATAGTCGATCGAAGGCTCAAACGATGCCGGTGTTGCACCACCGGTAATGTCGTTTTTGAGCTCATCAAGCGTATAGCCGATGGCCAGCTTTGCCGCGACTTTTGCAATCGGAAAGCCCGTGGCTTTCGATGCCAAGGCAGACGAACGCGACACCCGCGGGTTCATTTCAATCACAATCAGGCGGCCGTTTTGCGGGTTCACGGCAAACTGCACATTGGAGCCGCCCGTATCCACCCCGATCTCGCGCAAAATTGCGATCGAGGCATTGCGCATAACTTGATATTCCTTGTCGGTCAGCGTCTGCGCAGGCGCTACGGTAATCGAATCGCCCGTGTGAATGCCCATGGGGTCGAGGTTTTCGATTGAGCACACGATAATGCAGTTATCCGCCCGATCGCGCACCACTTCCATTTCATACTCTTTCCAGCCAATGAGCGATTCTTCGATTAAGAGTTCATTGGTGGGCGAGGCCTCAAGGCCACGCTTGCAAATCGTTTCAAACTCTTCGGCGTTGTAGGCAATGCCGCCGCCGGTGCCGCCCAGGGTGAAACTTGGGCGAATCACCAAGGGGAAACCACTGCTGCCCGTAATCGCACTGATCTCGCGCTGCACAGCCCACGCCTCTTCGAGCGTGTGCGCAATGCCTGACTTAGCGGAATCCAGCCCGATCTTGGTCATGGCGTCTTTGAACTTCAGGCGATCTTCGGCTTTTTCAATCGCCTCTTCACGAGCGCCAATGAGCTCGACGCCAAACTTTTCCAGCACACCTTCGCGGTGAAGGTCGAGTGCGCAGTTCAGCGCCGTTTGGCCACCCATCGTGGGCAGCAGTGCATCCGGCCGCTCTTTTTCAATGATCTGCGCAACGGTTTGCCAGGTAATGGGCTCGATATAGGTCACATCGGCTGTTTCTGGGTCGGTCATGATGGTGGCCGGGTTGCTGTTCACCAAAATGACTTTGTAGCCTTCTTCTTTCAAGGCCTTGCAGGCCTGGGCGCCAGAATAATCAAATTCGCAGGCTTGGCCGATCACAATGGGGCCAGCGCCAATGATCATTACGCTTTGAATGTCAGTGCGTTTAGGCACGGGCGGCCTCCATTAGCGTAATGAACTTGTCAAACAGTGGGCCAATATCGTGTGGGCCAGGGCTGGCTTCGGGGTGGCCTTGGAAACAAAATGCGGGCGCATCGGTGCGCTCCAAGCCCTGAATCGACTGGTCAAAGAGCGACACATGGGTGATGCGCAATGTCGACGGCAATGATTTTGCATCGACTGCAAAGCCGTGATTCTGCGAGGTAATGAACACGCGCTTGGAATCGAGATCTTGCACCGGATGGTTTGCACCATGGTGCCCAAATTTCATTTTCAAGGTCTTTGCACCACTGGCCAGCGCCATGATTTGGTGGCCTAAACAAATGCCAAACACAGGAATTCTTTTTTCGATGGCTGCTTTGGCAGCGGCAATTGCGTAATCGCAAGGCTCGGGGTCGCCGGGGCCATTGGATAAAAACACGCCATTGGGCTTGAGCGCCTCAATCTCGTGAAACGGGGTTTGCGCCGGCACCACAGTGACCTTGCAGCCGCGATCGGCCAGCATGCGCAAAATATTGTGCTTGACGCCAAAATCGAGCGCCACGACATGAAACTTTGTTGTGTCGGGCTTGGTGTGACCGTGGCCCAACTGCCAGCTGCCCTCTTGCCACGCGTAAGGCGTTTGGGTGGACACAACTTTGGCCAGATCCATGCCGACCAAACCGGGGAATTCGCGGGCGGCCCCAAGCGCTTCTTGAACATGCGAAGGCGCGATGGCCTGGCCGGCCGGCAAGGCCAGAAGCGCACCATTTTGCGCGCCCTTTTCCCGAAGGATTCGCGTGAGCTTGCGGGTATCAATGCCTGCAATACCTACCACCCCCGCCTTTGACAAATAGTCTGACAGGCTGTGCTGCGCGCGAAAGTTCGAAACAATTTCTGGCAAGTCGCGAATGACCAGGCCCGCAGCATGCAACTGCGTAGACTCGGCGTCTTCAGCGTTGGCGCCAACATTGCCAATATGCGGATAAGTGAGTGTGACGATCTGACGGCAGTAACTGGGATCGGTCAGGATTTCCTGATAGCCGGTCATGGCGGTGTTGAAAACAACCTCACCTACCGACAAACCGCTGGCACCGATTGACTGCCCTTGGAACACCGTGCCATCGGCGAGCGCGAGCAACGCCTTCGCCACGGTTGAAGTCTGGCGAAACAAGAGATTTACCCCCGGAATTTTTACAATTATACGGCTGAACTGCCCGATGCAAAAATCGCGATGGTCGTAAAGAAGCCGAGAAGCCAGGCTAAGCTTCTGGCCGTGGACCAATTGGCGAGGTAAAAGCCAATAAATGCAAGGCGCGAGGCAATAAAGACCACGGCAAGCATGTTGAGCCATTGCGGGTCGGCCTTGGTGATCATGGCCACCACCACGGCGATGCCAAACCACAAAAAGGCTTCCCAACTATTTTGCTGGGCCGCATTGGCGCGCTTGCGATAGCCCTCTTGCTTTTCGAGCCATTCGCGTGGGTGCGCATTGTCGAAATCAGAAGCGCCCCATTTTGAAATGCCCGCACACACAATGGGCAGCCAGCCGGCAATCATTAAACACCACAACGCAGTTGTCATAACTTTCTCCGATCTCGCATGGCTTGGGCAATGGTGCCTAAATCAATGTATTCCAATTCACCGCCTACCGGAACGCCACGCGCCAGCCGCGAAATTTTTTTGTGATCCAACAGGCCGCGCGATTTCAATAAGCTTTCAATGGCGTGCGCCGTGGCCTCGCCTTCTGGGGTGAAATTGGTGGCAATCACAATTTCCTTGACCTCATCGCTGGCAATGCGTTGCATGAGCCGATCCAGGTGAATGTCTTTTGGGCCAATGCCATCGAGCGGCGACAGCCGGCCCATCAGCACAAAGTAAAGGCCCCGCCACGCGTGACTTTGTTCAATAGCTAACAAATCTGCGGGCGATTCCACCACACACAACATACTTTTATCGCGGCTTGTGCTGGCACAGACATCGCAGAGCTCTTGCTCGGTGAAAGTGTTGCACTGTGCACAGTGATGAATCGTGTCAGCAGCGTGCAGAAGGCTTTTGCCGAGCTCTAGAGCGCCTGCCCGATCATGTTGCAGCAAGTGCATGGCCATGCGCTGCGCCGTTTTAGGGCCCACACCAGGAAGCCGGCGCAGGGCTTGCGTCAGCGCTTCGAGGGCGTGCGGTGTCAAAACAGTTTCATTCCCGGAGGCAAGGGCAGGCCTGCGGTGACCGCCCCCATGCGTTGCTCGGTCACAGCCTGCGCTTTTGCAGCCGCATCGTTGAGCGCGGCAACGATCAAGTCTTGCAAAGTCTCGCGATCATCGGCATCGGTGGTCATGAGACTTGGGTCTATCGTGACCGACTGAACTTGGTTTTTGCAGCTCATGCTGACTTTGACTAAGCCAGCACCCGCTTGGCCTTCAACAATCTCTTTTTCCAGGCTGTCTTGAACTTGTTTCATTTTTTCTTGCATTTGCTGGGCTTGGCGCATTAGCCCAGCGATCTGGCCTTTCATCATGGTCGGCGTTTCCTTTTCGTTTATTTGTTGGTGGGTCGAATGCTACCCGGAACAATTTTGCCGCCGAAATCTTGCAGGATCGACTGCACGAGCGGGTCGCTTTGAATAATTTTTTCCGCCTGGGATTGGGCGTGCTGTGCGGCGGTAGCATCTTGCGCTGCGGCGGTAAGCTGCGTGGCCTCGCCCACTTGGGCTTCGATCTTGCAGGGCTTGCCAAAATAGCTGGCAAGGGCTTCTTGTGCTTTGGCAATGATTGCCGTCTCGGCAAGCGCAGGAATGGCAACGCGAAATTTGCAATTCACGATTCGGCCAGCATCTTGACAGCTGATGAGTTCGGCCTGCTGCACGAATTGTTTCGCAAGGCCGGTGACTTTCAGCGTGCGAGAAACGGTGGGCCATTGCTCGGCAGAAAGGGAGGCGGAAGGGTGGATTGCCACGCCGCTTTCAGCGGCTCGCAATGACGGGGAAGGATTCGCGGCTCGCGATGACGGTGTGTTGTCATCGCGAGGGCCGTAGGCCCGTGGCGATCCAGACGGACTGATGTCATCGCGAGGAGGCCCATCGGGCCGATGTGGCGATCCATTGCCGTGGATTGCCACGGCTCCTTCGGAGCCTCGCAATGACGGGGAAGGGTTCGCGGCTTGCAATGACGGGGAAGGGTTCGCGGCTTGCAATGACGGGGAAGGGTTCGCGGCTTGCAATGACGGTTGGGAAGTCGGCTGAAACGCCAGCAGCCTCAACAATGTCATCTCCAACCCAGTGCGATCATCAGGGGCAAGCGGCAAATCTCTGCGGCCCAACACACTGATTTGGTAATTCAACTGCAAGAGCTCGGCAGGCATTTGTTCTGCCAGCATGGCCACCGTTCCGGTAGGGTCATCGGTCGTTTCCACCTTCAATGCCGACAGGGCTGCTGCCTGGTGAAACCATCGGGCCATATCGGCAAGCAGCGCATCGGCGCCGGCGCCTGCAGTGAGCAGCTCTTCCATGACGGCGAAGGTGGCGTGTGCATCGTGCGCGGCCAAGGCTTGCATTAAACGCGCCAACAGCTCGCGCTGCACCAGGCCCAACATCGCCTGCACGGCTTGTTCAGTGACCTGGCCCGCGCCATACGCAATCGCTTGATCAGTCAGCGAGAGCGAATCACGAACGCTGCCTTGTGCAGCGGAGGCGATCCAGGCCAAGGCGCGTGGCTCAGCCTGCACTTGCTCTTGCTCTAACACCCATTGCAAATGCGATTGCAAAATATCGGCCGGCACATTTTTTAAATTGAACTGCAAGCAACGCGAGAGCACCGTGACCGGAATTTTTTGCGGATCGGTCGTGGCCAGCAAAAACTTGACATCCGGCGGCGGCTCTTCAAGCGTTTTTAACATCGCGTTAAACGCGTGATTTGAGAGCATGTGCACTTCGTCAATGACATACACCTTGAATCGGCCTGCCGTTGGCGCGAACTGGGCCTGCTCCAGGAGCTGCTGGATTTCACCCACGCCGCGGTTTGAAGCCGCATCGATTTCAATGTAATCGACAAAGCGGCCCGTATCGATTTGCGAGCAAGCGCTGCACACACCACACGGCGCGCTGCTGATTCCGTTTTCGCAGTTCAGGGCTTTCGCAATGATTCGCGCAAGCGTGGTTTTGCCGGTTCCGCGAGTGCCCGTGAGTAAATACGCGTGGTGTAAGCGCTGGGCATCGAGTGCATGGGCCAGGGCTTTCACCACATGATCCTGGCCCACCACCTGCGCGAACTGTTTTGGCCGCCATTTGCGGGCCAGCACCACCGGTGCCGAACGGCTCATCGGGTTGCCGGCAGCAGTGGAAAGTTCGTCTTCAGAAAACAGGGCATCGGACATGGGCGTTGAATGGTTAGGAGGCGAGCCGTTCCCCCGGCACTTGAGCAACTCAGCGTTGGCTGCTTCGTTCCCGACCTGACCAGGTGCACCAAGGCCCAATGCGGGGCGGCCCGCCAACGGCTAGTGTACCCCGCCCCGACCCAGAAGGCTTAGCCATCGGGCTAATGGTCAAATCGTTTGAGGAATGTTATTATGACTATATGGTCATATTAAAGGAAAAACGATGAAAATCATGCCTGTGGTCGATGTGAAATCGCACCTCTCCGCCGTGCTGGCCGAGGTTGAGAGCGGCTCGGAAGTCGCGATTACTCGGCATGGAAAAATCGTGGCGCGCCTGACGCCCGAGAGGCCGCGCATGGCCGCAGAGGCATTTCGCGCATTCTGGAAAAAAACACCGATCGATATTGAAGCACCCCGAGACCTTCCGCCTGAACCCATAAAAGCGATTGATTAATGGCGTATCTGCTCGATACCAACATCGTGATTGCTGCCATGAGGGGGGTGCCGGAGGTGCGCCTGCGGCTTGAGTCCACCCCGCTTTCGCAAATAACTCTCTCGGTCATTGTTCTGGGAGAGCTTGAAGTCGGCGCGGAAAAAAGTCAGCATCCGGCCCGAAATCGGAGCCGGATTGAGGAACTTAAGAAAAATATTCCCTTGGTCACACTCAGCGAAAAAACATGCCGCATCTACGGACAAATCCGGGGAATACTCGAAAAACAGGGCTCCAAGATTGGCGCCAATGATTTGTGGATCGCCGCACAGACTCTCACTGAAGAGGCAATTTTAGTCACCGACAATATTCGCGAGTTCTCACGAGTACCAGGCTTGCGCATTGAAAACTGGATCAGCAGGGCTTAACGCTGCAAATGTTTTAATTGGCCAGCACTGTCGAGATCCCATACCTCGGCGCTGGCGGTCACAATCTTGGCCTCAATCAGCGCGCCTGGCCGAATTGTTCGAAACGCCTGGCGGTAGGCCGCGAGCTGATTGGCATAACCCGAAAGCTCAGAATCGAGCACCTGCCATTTAAAATCAATAATCCACCAGGTCTCCGGCGACTCCGTCATTCGCACCACACGATCGGGGCGCAGCACCACAACGTTTCCATTCTGTTCAATCGGCCATTCGGCCTCGCTGTACGCCAGGCACTTCGGATCAAACACCGAGCGCGCCCAGGCCGAGGCGGCAATCCGCTCCAAGGCGTCTTTCACGGAGTTTCGTGCAGCCAATGGCAGCGCAAACGGCGCGATTAGGCGATCAATCGAGTGTTCATTAAGCCTTGGTCCATGCTCAAGTAAGCGGTGCAAGGCTTTGCCCTGACGAATCGCTAGCGTATCGGGCGCTACGGCTGAATTTTGCAGCGGTGTGTTCTTTTCAAAACGCTGGCCCGGCCATGTTAAGGGGGACAATTCTCGGCTTAATTTAGGGGCGCTTGCCGAATCTTGTGCAGACGGAACCGGCAACGCCCACTCTTGGCAATGCGGCGAGATTTGCGTAAACCATTTGTCATCGGCCTCTTTGGCGCCTTGCGTGGCAGAGAAAATCAAAAACTGTTTCGCCCGAGTGGCCCCGACATACAGCAAATTAAAGTCTTCGTCTCGCGCCTGACGCTCGTCATCACTAAGCGCATGAATGACCGTTTCAGTGTACGGGTCGCCCGACTGCCAGCTGGCAACCCCAAGAATTTTGTCTCGAGTGTCATTCCAGTGAATCATCCAACGCATGCCGCGGTCTGCGCTGTCACGATCCAACAAACCGGCGAGCACCACCACCCTGGCCTCAAGCCCTTTGGCGCTATGCAGCGTTGAGATCGACACGGCTTGCGCAGAGCTCATGATGCCCAGGCCCGGCGCATCAGACTCTTTGGCCTTTTCAAGCCGATCGATCTCTTGCAAAAAACGCGGCAGGCTGGGGAGACGGCCCGTGTCAAGCTCAAGCGCCAGTGTCACGAACGCTTCGAGGTTGGCAAGACATTGCAAGCCGCGGGTGGGGCCGTAACGCGCAGCCATACGGTCGAATAAATCGTGCAGGTGAATGATGCGGTCGAGCAGGTCGTGAACGGGGAGCTCGTTGGCCCAAGTGAACCATTCTTGCGGGATGGATTGCCACGCCCCTCCCGTCACCCCGACAGTCGGGGCGACGGGAGGGGCTCGCAATGACGGTCCTGCTATTGCACTGGCGAGCACTTGCGCACGATCGGCATCGGACCAGGGAAACGCGAGGCATCGCAGCAACGCGACCATGTCGCGAATCTCTGGAGATTTGAGCAGCCCCCCAGGCCGATCACTGACATAAGGAATGCCCGCCGCAAGCAGCGCCGCTTCATAATGCGCGACCTTTGTGCGCGCACGCACCAGAATTCGCACTTGCGACCATTGCAAATCGGGGTGCTCTTTTCGTAATGCCGTTAAGGCTTGCGCAATCTGCGCACCCTCTTGCTGCCAATCGCTTGCAATTGGCAATCGACGCACAAAACCAACATTGTCAGGCGCAAGGCTTTCATGTTCTTGATAACGGCCCGGCGCGGCGACCCTGGGCATACAGGCATTCAAAAACTCCACTACTTGTGGGCCGCAACGCCGCGTGGCATTGGCCTGCAACACCACCGCATTGAAATGCGTTGCAAGCCAGCGACTTGCCACCTGAAACACCTGAGGATCTGCGCGGCGAAACCGGTAAATCGATTGCTTGGGGTCGCCTACTAAAAATACCTTGGGCGCCTGGGCATGCAACACTGCATCGGCTTGCAGATATTGGCCAAGCCAAGCGCGCAACATGCCCCACTGGGTAGGATTGGTGTCTTGAAACTCGTCGACCAAAACATGCTGAACCTGGCGATCTAGCCGGGCATGAAAGGCTGCTGCGCCGGGGCCGCCCATCAGATCCCAAGCCACCGACTCCAGGCTTGTGAAATCGATTTCGTGCTGGCGGGCCATGACCCGCTCAAGACATTGGGCGAGCACGCGGCCACACAGCCACAGGGCTTGGGTTTTCGCCTCGCCAAGGCGCGTATCCATTTGATCGAGCAGTGCAATCAAGGCGTCGACCAACACAGTCACTTGAGAGGAAATAGGCTGCGCCTGATCACCCCAGCGCTTGAGATCCGACTGGCGAATGAGCGCTACATTGCCCGCCTTCATGCGAAAACGTTGCAGGGAATTTTCAGGGCGATCTTTGGGCTTGATTTCCGAGAGAAAGCGCGCGCGCAGCCGCTCAAAATCGCTCGGAGTCCACTGTTCTAACAAAGCAACCACATCGTCGCGTTTATCGACCTGTGCATACGCCTTGGCAAGCGCCGCAGCACACTCACGGTGTGCGTTGTAAAACGCAAGGATCGATTGGGCATTGTGATCTTGCGCTTGTCGTAGGGCCGCTTCGACCTGTGCTTTGCTTGCGGTAGTCAAGGCTTTCAGATCTGCGCCAAAGGCCTGCCATTCCACACGCGCACGCACCCAATCCTCCATGGCTTGACGCACTGTGTGAGCACCGATCAATCGAACCAGGGCTGCATAGGGAGCTTGATCGACACTGTGTGAAAAAAATTCCTGCCACGCCTGACGCATCAAATTCCAAGGTTGGGTCGACAAGGACATGGTGGCAGCGCCTGCCATGGATAAAGGCGCCATGGCTGCAAGCCGCGAATACCAGCTATGAAAAGTGGAGATCGTGGGCGGCTGCGGGCTATTGATTAAGGCGGCAAATGCGCCGGGCGCTGTGTGCAGGGCCCGCTCCAACGCCTGGCCTTCAATGCCCCAGCCCTGCAGTGTTGTGCGCAGCGTTGGCGCATCGGCAAGCGCCAATTCTTTTAAAGAACTGACAACGCGGTTGCGCATTTCTGCTGCCGCCTTGTTGGTAAAGGTCAACGCAAGAATTGCGCCGGGCGGCGTGCCCTCGACCAACGCCCGCGCAATGCGCGACGACAACAGCCAGGTCTTGCCGCTGCCGGCACAGGCTTGCACCACCACATTGCGCGATGTATCAAGGGCACGCTTGGAATCAAAGCTCACAGGGTTTCCTCTGGTTCGCTTTCTGCGGCCGCAATGTCGTCGCGACGGCAAACGCCGCGCACAGTGCACTGTTCGCAAATTGTGGAGTGTTTGTGCATGCCCTCGGCCAGAATGGGCTCGCCATTGGCAATCTGCGCAAGCTTGTTTGTCAACAGGGCAACAGTGGCTTCCACCCGTTCGGAAAACGGCGCATCAGTGCTGCCGGCCAGCCCAATATCGACTGTCTCTTCGCGGCGAATCGACACATAGGTTGCAGATTCAACGGGCTCGGGAGAAAGCAACCAAGCGTAGAGCGCAAGCTGCACATCGTCTTCAATGGTTTTGATTCGACGCTTAAGCGCTTTGGGGTCGGTGGTTTTAAAGTCGATCAGGCGCAAGCCATTTTCGGTTTTTTCGATTCGATCAATTCGGCCTTTGATGGTGATGCCGAAAGGTTCAAGGGTTCGGGAGACGGGCTGCTCGGTAAGGGTGGACCGCCACGCTTCGCTCGCGGTGACGATGGATTGCTGCGTCGCCTGCGGCTCCTCGCAATGACGGGACTCATCCGTCACCCCGAGGCTGCGAAGCAGCCGTGGGGGTCCACGGCCATCGAGCCATTTCGCAAGCCCAGGCACCAATCCCATCGCATCAGCCCGCAGGCTCGCACGCAGCGACTGCGGCATGGGCAGCGACAACTTCTTGTCGCGCTTTTTTTGAAAAAACGGCGTGGCCAGCACACGGTCAATTTCAGCGCCAAGCCATTGTTCCCACTCGCTCGCATTGGCTTTGGGCTCCGTGGCCCCGCGCAACACCAAATGCAACAGCGAGCCAACATCGCTGGCGGCCGCTTCCTCTTGCAAAAGCTCGATCGGGGCCAGGCCACACAAGGTCTGCCAATAAAACTGATACGCGCAGTTCGCCAGGCTTTGCAAAGACGACACACTAAGCGACTGCGGCAAATCGCCACGCCATTTAGCCTGCAAAGGCACTTGCGCAGGGAACTCGCTCACCTTAAGCGTTTGCTGGGCAATGAAATTCGCAGCATCAAGGCGCTGCACTTGGTCTGGCGCCTTGAGCGCTAGCAATTCCACCCAGCCTGAAAATTCCACCTCGGCATCGGGCTTTTCGCTGCATGCAATCATTGACATGGGTACCGGAGCGACCCACGCCGCGACAAACTGGGCAAAAAGCTCTGATTGCACTTGCTCGGGCGCAACGTGAAGGCCCATTTCGGCAAATCGCTGCGGCTCAAAAAATCGCGGCACAACCGGCTGCGGCAATCGCGCCGCTTCGGCGCCAATCACCAGCACGGCCTGCGGAATGCGCCACAACAAAGCACTTAAGGAACAGACCCGAACGCAGGCCTCGGAAGGTGGCTCCGCAAAACGCGATTGCGACAAGAGCTCGGCAAGCACCGCCTGCCATAGTGGCGCGGCAACTGGTTCACGATCATCGGCGCTTTCGGCCACGAGCAGCTGCAACGCGGCCACAACCGATTGGCCCGCTGCATCGCTGACCAACTCCTCTTCCAGGCCGCAACTAGTGAGCGCGCTAGCCAGCCGTTGAGCCCATTGCGCAATCGATAAGCGCTGATCACCAACCAAGGCCTGCAGACCCAACAATGGCTCGGGCAGCAGGCCCTCTTCTAACAGCATGTGCAGCGTGACTGGTGCGACACGGCCAAAGCTGCGCAGCGTTGCGTCAATGCGCTCGCGCTGCGCTTGCCCAAAATCGAAACGGTGCTGCAAGGCGCGTGACACAAAGGGGGAATGCAGCCACTCCAATAACGACTGGGTCGTGGCGCGGCCCGCAAGCAAATCGCTTAAGCCCGATAGCGCAGTCGCCGCCAAGGTGGTGTCGAGCGACCAGCCCGATCGATCGCTAAAGGGCTCTCCTGCGCGATCAAGCAAGGCACGCAGGCGGCGCACTGCTTTTCGGTCAAGGGGCACAACCCCAATATCCGTAAAACCCTGGGCGCGCCACTGCAAAATAATCTGGCTTGCAGACCAGGCGATTTCCTCGACACGATGTGCCGAAACGAGCTGCCGCACAGTTGAAGGCAATGGCAGGCTATCGGGCATGGCCAGCGTGAATACACGCATTTGCGTATGGGCTGCACCCCACAAGATTTTTGCCATGGCCATTTCTTGTTTGCTTGGCGTTCGGCCCATGCAAAACCAAACCTCGCGCTGCCCGTAATCGTTGCGCCTTGGGGCGAATTTCGCTGCCCAAGGGGCACGATCGCCAGCACTTTGGTTTTCGCGCTGCAACGCCCGCAAGGTTTCGATATCGGCGCCAAATTGGCCCGCGAATTTTTCGCCCGTTGCAGATGTGGCGATTGCCAGCCACTCCCAGCCCTCGAAAATTTCAACCCATTGCGCGGCCAAGTCGAGTGCCGCCTTCGCCGACCCCCCTAATGACGAAGACAGACCGGGGTGGTCTAAAAGCTGCTGCGCCAGCTGAACACGGCGCACCACCAAAGATCGGGGAAAGGTGTCAGACACCATGCCTGCGGCGCCTGACACCAGCGCCTCTAAACCTTGCTCAAGCGAACCGCACCACGGCAGCGGCGCGCCTTGCGCGCGACCCGGCCAGTTAGCGCTTGCCAAGGCCTGCTTTAGGGCCTGGACCGCAAACGGTGAATCCACAACCACTACCGGCGCAATCTCGGTCTGCTGCGCCAAAGCGGCCATTGCCGAAGCCACACAGCTGGCGAGGCTTTCGTTTGGGGACAGGGAAATATATTGGGGGCTCACTGTTTTTATGCTATCTTTCTTTCACACGAGCGAGGCTAATCGGTAATCCCAAGCCTCTCAGACCTAAAGCTCACCCGCTGAGCCATCAATAATTTTCCACTATGAGCCAATCTGTCCATACCGTTTCCGATGCTTCATTTGAAGCCGATGTATTGAAATCTGATCTTCCCGTACTGGTCGACTTCTGGGCCGAATGGTGTGGCCCCTGCAAGATGATCGGGCCGATTGTCGAAGAAATCGCGGGCGAATACGCCGGCAAACTGAAAGTTGCCAAGCTCAATGTCGATGAAAATGCCGCCATTCCGGCCAAGCATGGTATTCGCGGTATTCCCACCCTAATGCTCTTTAAAAATGGTGCTGTGGTGGCCCAAAAAGTGGGCGCCTCCGCAAAATCGCAACTCACGGCATGGATCGATAGCAACCTGTAATTGAATGTCTCGGCGGGCGTTCTGCCCGCCGCAAACCTCACTTCCTCTCGGCGCAATCGCCGCAAATCTTATGCACCTCTCAGAACTAAAAGCACTTCATGTTACTCAGCTCGTTGACCTGGCCATGAGCCTGGAAATCGATAATGCCAGCCGCTTGCGCAAACAAGAGCTCATGTTTGCGATCTTGAAAAAGAAAGCCAAGCTCGGTGAACAAATTTTTGGCGATGGCGTGCTGGAGGTGCTGCCCGATGGCTTTGGGTTTTTACGCTCGCCTGAGTCAAGCTATCTGGCAAGCACCGACGACATTTATCTCTCCCCTTCCCAGATTCGCCGCTTTAACTTGCATACCGGCGACTCGGTCGAAGGTGAAGTGCGCACCCCCAAAGAGGGCGAACGCTACTTTGCCCTGGTCAAAGTGGACAAGATCAACGGCCAGCCGCCTGAGGCTTCCAAGAACAAAATTCTGTTTGAAAACCTGACGCCCCTGTTTCCCGATGAGCCCATTCGGCTTGAGCGCGACATGAAGGGCGAAGAAAACATTACTGGCCGCGTGATCGACATGATTGCGCCTATTGGCAAAGGCCAGCGCGGCTTGTTGGTGGCCTCGCCCAAGAGCGGCAAGACCGTGATGATGCAGCACATTGCGCATGCGATCACCACCAATCACCCCGAAGTTACATTGATTGTTTTGCTCATTGATGAGCGGCCTGAAGAAGTGACGGAGATGCAGCGCAGTGTGCGCGGCGAAGTGGTGGCCTCGACCTTTGATGAGCCTGCAACCCGACATGTACAAGTTGCCGAGATGGTGATTGAAAAAGCCAAACGCTTGGTCGAACACAAAAAAGATGTGGTGATTTTGTTGGATTCGATTACGCGTTTGGCACGTGCGTACAACACCGTAGTGCCCACTTCTGGCAAGGTGTTGACCGGTGGTGTGGATGCCAATGCGTTGCATCGACCCAAACGCTTTTTCGGTGCCGCACGAAACATTGAAGAAGGCGGCTCGCTCACCATTATCGCCACGGCACTGATCGATACCGGCTCGCGCATGGATGAAGTGATCTATGAGGAGTTCAAGGGCACGGGCAATATGGAAGTTCACCTGGCGCGTCGTCTCGCTGAGAAACGGGTCTACCCGGCCATCAATATCAACCCATCGGGCACGCGCCGCGAAGAGCTGCTGATCAAGCCCGATGTGCTGCAAAAAATCTGGATTCTGCGCAAGCTCTTGCACGATATGGACGAGCTGCAGGCCATGGAATTTTTGCTCGACAAGATGAAGCAGACCAAGAACAATGCCGAGTTCTTCGACATGATGAAACGGGGCGGGTAGATTGCCACGGCCTTCGGCCTCGCAATGACGGGGTTCCCTTCGGCCTCGCAATGACGGGGTTCCCTTCGGCCTCGCAATGACGGGGTTCCCTTCGGCCTCGCAATGACGGCCACCTCGTCATCGCGAGCGCAATTAGCCGAAGCCGCGAGAGCGAAGCTCGTGGCGGGTGGCGATCCAATGATGTTGTACAATTCGGCGGTTTAGGCACGTAGCGCCAGCCCCGGCGCCGGCGACCGCTCAACAAGGAAAATACCCATGAAAGAAGGCATTCACCCCGATTATCGGGAAGTCGTGTTCGTCGACCTGTCCAACGACTTTAAATTCATTACCCGCTCCACGGTTCAGACCAAAGAAACCATCAAGTGGACCGATGGCAAGGAATACCCGCTCTACAAGCTCGATACGAGCTCCGAGTCGCATCCTTTCTTTACCGGCAAGCAAAAGCTCGTAGATACCGCTGGCCGCGTCGAGAAGTTCCGCCAAAAGTTCGGTGCAAAGACTGGCAAGAGCGCCAAGGCCAGCTAATTCCAGCGGCTCTGCGCCGCTGCCGGGCCTTGCAGCCAGTGCTGCCCAGCGGCTTCCCCGTTGGGCGTTTTTTCTTCTTCTGATTCTGTATGTTGGGCACGGGCTCTTTTTCCGTGACCCATGGCGTGGCGATGACCTGGCCAACATTGCCCTTGCGAAATCGACTGCGCAATCGCTGATTTCCGGCAATTTTTCCGCTGTGCTTTTGCCCCAAATGCAGGGCCTGCTCTGGACCGAGCAAGGGCCGCTGTGGCCTGTCATTGCGGCACTGTTCATGCTGCCCGCCTACGCCTGGTCGGCGCTGTTCGACTCCACGCCATCGCTCAAGCTGCTTGATGATTTGGCCCGAGTGCCTCTGGCTGTAACGCTGGCCTTTGGCCTGGTTGCGATTTGGAAGGCCGTCGATCGGTTTGCGCGCAGGCGAGAGGCTCAGCCCGTCGACCCCTTGGGTGTTGGACCCAATTCCAGAGATTTTGGAAAAACCCTGGCCGATTGCGGACTGCTGCTGACAGTAGCGACACTGGGCGTGATTTACCCATGGCACCAAAACGGCATTGCATCGGTGGGTTTTTTGCTGCAATGCCTCTTGCTGTGGGCGCTTTCGACTGCACCCGAAACGCCAAGACGGGCATCGGGCCAAGTGGCTGTTGTCACTGCCGCCATGCTCTTGGCTGTCGGGCCCGGGTTGGCGATTGCCAATGGCATTGCCGTGACGCTGATTTTTCTGTGGGTGGGCCCGTATCGACTGGCCCGCGGCCAATTTTTGGGCCGCTGGATCGCGCTCACCACACTCATGATTGGCACATGGGCAATGGCAGCTGCTTTCTTCACAACCACGGGCTACGCATCGCACTGGTGGGCGCAACAACTGAGCGATTGGCAACTTACACGCATTATTCGCAACCCGCTTGAGCTTGATTTATTTCGCTCTTGGGGACGCGAGATCCTGTGGAAATGGTGGCCGCTTTGGCCTGTGGTGATTTACGGGCTGTGGAAGCATCGTCGAGTCAAACTGTCGTTAGCGCCGCACTGGGCCGTGCCGCTCATCATGGCCGCAACCTTGGTGATATTCGGGCTTTTAGGCCCAAAGCAATGGCAGCTGCATGAGCTGCTTCCCGTTGCCCCTTTGGCCTTGATTGCGGCATTTAGCCTGCTCACATTGCCCCGGCCACTCGTCAATTTGATTGACTGGTTCGCAGTCACACTTTTTACGGCACTCGGGCTGTTTATTTGGCTGTATTGGCTTGCCTTTCATTTCGGTGTGCCGCAAACGCTTGCCCAACGCATTGACATTGTCGCGCCAGGCCTTCAGGCAAGCTTTAGCTGGTCTGAGGCATTTATTGGGCTTGCAGCAACGGTTGCATGGCTTGCATTGGTAGGCTGGCGAATTCGGCGCGGCAGCCCGCGACTGTGGCGGCCGGTCGTGATCAGCGCAGGTGGCGTGACACTGGTGTGGGTGCTGCTTATGACACTATGGCTTTCGGCAATTGATCGAATTCAGGGCCAAAGCACCTTGGCGCGTTCACTTCAATCGGCCTGGCAACGATCTACAGCCAATGCTTCGGGCTTTACATCATGCGTTCAGCTTTCGGGCGACCTGAAAAATCTCGATGCGATTGCCATTGCGCTCACCACACTTCCTACCCGCAGCAGCAGTGACTGTCGCTGGCGGCTTGGCGTGACCAACACCTCTGGAGAAATCACCACGCTGTCGGGCCGTATGACTGGTGCTGAACGAAGCCAGTGGAAAGTGATTTGGCGAAGCAGCGCACTTGAGGATCGGCGTTTTCGTGAACGCTTCGTATTGATTGAACGCAATGACCCGCGCCCGTGATGTATTTGCGCTGGGCTGGCCGATGTTGGTGGGCCAGCTTGCGGTGCTTGGCAATGGCGTGATTGACACCATTATGGCGGGCCAACGATCGGCTGCTGACCTTGCCATTGTGGGCCTGGGTGCGAGCATTTATGTCAGCATTTTTGTAGCCTTGCGCGGCGTGCTCACTGGGCTTGCTCCCGTCATTGCAGGGCACTTTGGCGGCGGCAGGCTTCATGACATTGGCGATGACATTGGCCAAGGCATTTGGGTGGGTGCTGTCTTGGCCATGGTGGGGCTTCCCTTGTTGTTGTGGGTCGACCCCTGGATTGCGCTGATTCAGCCCGACGAAGCGTTGAAAGATCCTTTGCGAGGCTATTTGTGGGTCACAGCACTCGCCCTGCCCGGCACATTGCTCTTTAGCATTTTCTTTACGCTGAACAGCGCCACTTCCCGGCCTGCGGTCACCATGACGATCAACCTGATTGCCCTTGCGCTGAAATGGCCGCTCAATATCGTATTCATGGATGGCGTGCCAGGGTTTATTCCTGCCATGGGCGCTGTCGGCTGCGCGATCTCCACGGCAGTGCTGACCTGGTTTGGCGTGCTGGCCGCCACTGCAATTTTAGCGATCGATCGCCGCTACCGCGCCTTTCACATCGCGCTGAAAAAACCGAACCTCAAAAAAATTGGCGAACTGTTTCGGCTTGGAGTGCCGATTGGCATGGGCTATCTGATTGAAGTGACCTCGTTTACCTTGATGGCCTTGTTGATTGGCCGTTTCGGAACGATTGCCAGCGCAAGCCATCAAGTGGCTGCGAATCTGGCCACGCTGGCCTTCATGATGCCGCTGGCCTTGGGCAGCGCCACCAGTGTGCTGGCCGCTCAGGCCTTGGGCGCAAGACAGGAAGCGCGTGCACGCGCTTGGGTATTTTCTGGAATGCGGCTGGTCATGGGTATTGCAGTGGCCGTCGTGATGGTGATGTTGGTGTTTCGCCATGAGCTTGCCGCGCTTTACGCAGAAAACCCAGAAGTTCAACAAATGGCGGCCACCTTGATTTTGTTGGCCGCTGCCTGCCACTTGCTTGATGCGCTTCAATGCCTGCTGTACTCGTCGCTGCGCGCATGGCGCATTACCTTTGGCCCGATGCTGGTCTATGGCGTGAGCCTGTGGGGCATGGGTGTGGGCGGTGGATGGTGGATGGCCACCACTTGGTTTGCACCCAACGCTAGTGCAACCCAAGGCTTTTGGGTTGGTAACTTTTGCGGTTTGCTTTTAGCCTGTATTGGATTGTCACTGCTGTTACGACGCTGCTTTCTCAATCCAGTGGCGCCGGTAAAACCTTAGCTCTTCAATCGACTCTTCGATATCGGCCAAGGCCGTGTGCGCGCTTTTCTTTTGAAACTGCTTGGCAATTTCGGGGCGCCAACGACGGCATAATTCTTTCACGGTGCTGACATCGATATTGCGGTAGTGAAAAAACGACTCGAGCTTGGGCATGTAGCGCTGCATGAATCGACGATCTTGGTGAACCGTGTTGCCACACAGGGGAGATTTTCCAGCAGGCACATAGCCGCGCACAAACTCCAGCAACAGCTCTGTCGCTTGTGCTTCGTTGATACTCGAGGCTTTTACCTTGTCGATCAGGCCGGACTTGCCGTGTGTGCCCTTGTTCCAGGAATCCATGGCATCAAGCACCGCATCGGGCTGATGAATCACAAGCACGGGGGCAACGGCCAGCGTATTGAGCTCGGTGTCAGTCACCACCATGGCGACCTCTAAAATACGCTCGGTTTCGGGGTTCAGGCCGCTCATTTCCATGTCGACCCACACCAGGTTTTGTTCATTGGTCATTGGCATAGCCGTTAATCATCGCACAAGCTAAGATGCAGCCCATGCCAAGCCTTTTAAACGCGCGACTGCTCAGCCACTTCGGACGCCAGGCCTGGGCCCTCGATACTGAAGGCCAGACAAGGCGGTGTGTCTACAAAGGCCGCGAATTGCAACCCGTTGCCAATGATCAGGTGGAGATTGACATTGCATCAAGCCCTGCAGTGATCACCCAAGTGTTTGAGCGCCGCAATCAAGTGTGGCGAAGCGAAGCCCACCGATCAAAAGTAATTGCCGCCAATGTCGACCAAGCCTTGATTGTGATCTCGGGCGAGCCGTTGTTTTCAGATGAGCTGCTGGCGCGCATGCTCTGTGCCTGTGCCGCCGAATCGATCACGGGCATTGTGGCCTTGAACAAGGCCGACCTGGCCCAAGCGCTTGAGCGGGCGCACCGCCAGCTTGCGCCGTTTCGCGAGGCCTTGGATCTGCTGGGCTGGAAGATCGTGACCACCTGTGCGCAGCCAGGTCACGCCGATATCGCAGGCTTGGAGACATTGCTCGAGGGCCGCACCACAGTGATCATGGGCCAGTCGGGCATGGGCAAGAGCAGTCTGCTCAACGTGCTGATTCCAGGGATTAATGCCCAGACACGAGAAATTTCACAGGCCTTGCAAACGGGCAAACACACGACGACGGCAGGACTGCTTGCACAAAAAAATGAACGGTCTTGGCTGATTGACACGCCCGGGTTTCAACGGTTTGGGCTCAACCATTTATCGGAAACAGAACGCGCGCTAGGCTTTCCAGAGTTTGCGCAAATTCAGTCGGTGCATGGACGATGCCGGTTTGCCAACTGCCACCACCTGAATGAGCCGGGGTGTGCGGTGATTGCGGCGGTAGAGCATGGTGAGCTCTCAAGACGACGATTGGAGTTGTGGATTGCCACGTCGCCGCGAAGCGGCTCCTCGCAATGACGGTGCCTACTACCCCAGCCAATGACCAATCGACACCAACAGCATCAGGGTAATCCACACAATCACCGATCGCCACACCAAGCCCACCGCAGAGCGCAGGGCATTTTCATCGGCCTCACGCAGCTCGGCAACTTCTTGCGACAACGAAGGCCACGCGCCCCCCAACGCTTCAGTCTCCTCAGAGCCATCATCCACATGCACCGAAGTGGCATGGCCCTCGGGCAAACTTAAACGAACACCCATCGCGCCTTCGCCCGCCGAAAGCACGACCCGCTCGGTGTCATTCGCATGGGGCCAAAAACCAGAACGCTTGCGCCACATGAGAATCGCGTCTTCAAAATTTCCGACCACAGCAAACACAATGGCCGTGACGCGCGAAGGGATCCAGTCGATCCAGGCAAACGCACGCACTGCAAACTCGCCAAACGGATTCGCCACGGCAAGCGACGACGCATCGGTTACCGCCGAAGGGTCAGGCGGCATATCGCGAGTATCGGCCCACACACGACGGGCTTCTGCCGCCAGACGATACAACACCGCGCCTGCAGGGCCAGGCAGAATCACAAACCAAAAGATCACCCCAAAGACATGGCGCTGCGCACCCACCAAGGCCAATCGAATTGCCTCACGGCAAATGGCGCAGACATCGCCCGATTCACTGGCGATACGCGTCATGTCATCGCCACCCGAATGTTCACGCCATTTCACAAGCTCGGCGCGTGCACGATCCAGATCATTGTTGGCCAAGGCGAGCTGAATTTCGGTAAAGCGATTGCTGAACTGCCGAAAGCCGATCGTAAGATACAACACGCCCACCGTGGCGATAAAGCCCAGCAAAAAATGAATTCGACCCAACACTGAAACCAGCAGCCAGACCAACAAGGTACCGCCAATCACCAAGGCAACCCATGTCCAGAATGCCGACAGCCGCTCGCCAGTGCTTGTGGCCCGCTCTGCTTTTAACAATAGATTGCCAACCCAGGAGCCCAGCCGAGATTCATCGCGAATCGGGCGCACCTGCTCAAGCAACATGGCGAAAATAAAGCTAAAAAGAGTCATGTCAGTTCCAGTGTTTTGAAGGCTTAGTCTAGCGGCTCAACTCGAAGTTGCAATCTTGCTGCCAGGCTGCGTGCAGAAAATGATAAAGGTTGCGCAGCATGGCTGCGGTCGCACCCCAGATAAAACGCTCTTGGCCATCGCGGCCCGCATAGGGCATGGCATAAAACCGTATGCACTCCCCGGTCGGGCTTTGCTGCGCGGGCAGCATGCGCAGCTGATGATTGGCGGGATCCATAAGAAAAGCAAGCGGCACATGGAACACTTCGGCCACTTCATTGGCATCGGGCTGATAACGAGGCGCAGACTGTATCGCCCCAATCACTGGCGTGACCCGATAGCCACTGACTGTTAAATAATGCGGCAGGCTGCCCCACACCTCGACCGCAGCAGGGTCAAGGCCAATTTCTTCCTGCGCCTCGCGCAAGGCAGTGGCCTGCACATCGGGATCATGGGGCTCTGCCCTTCCCCCGGGAAAACTGATCTGGCCGGCATGGTCAGATAAGTGACTCGTACGCAAGGTCAGTACCACCGAGGGCTCGCGATCGTGCACGACGCCGATTAACACCGACGCCGGCATTGCAGTCTCAAGGGTGAACTCGTGATCGGGCCTTCTGCGATCCCGCAATAATTCGGGAGACCAAACAGGAAAGCTTGGTGTTTGGCGTGACCGCACAAACAATTTCTCCAGCGCCAGAAACGACAAAGCCTGCTCGGGAAGAGCAGGCTCTGCGCGCCGGGCTTCGACCAACGTGTCACGCGGATCAAAGCCAAGCAAAGACGACATGAGATTACGACTCGGTTTTGCGCGCTTCGAGCTTTTCGCGAATACGAGCCGACTTGCCGGAGCGATCACGCAAGTAGTACAGCTTGGCGCGACGCACATCGCCACGACGCTTCACTTCGATCTTGGCAATCAACGGCGAATACAACTGAAAAGTTCTTTCAACGCCTTCGCCCGATGAAATCTTGCGAACAATAAACGAAGAATTTAGGCCACGGTTGCGCTTGGCAATGACGACACCCTCGTAAGCCTGCACACGCTTGCGTGTTCCTTCCACCACATTGACACTGACCACCACCGTATCGCCGGGGGCGAACTCGGGAATGTCTTTGCCTAAACGAGCAATTTCTTCTTGCTCTAACTGACGAATCAAGTCCATGATTTCTCCAAAAACCATCTTGGGCTCAGCGCCTGGGCTAGCCTAGAGGATGGGGTTAACACACTTAAGCTTTTGGCTTTGCCAGAAGATCGGGCCGAAGCCGCTCGGTTGCCTCACGGGCAGCCCTTCTGCGCCAATCCGCAATTCTCTCATGATGTCCGGATAAAAGCACATCGGGCACCTTGGCGCCCTGAAAGACCTCGGGTCGGGTGTAATGGGGCCAATCCAGCAGCCCCGGCTCGGCAAACGATTCCTGCACAGCCGATTCGGGGTCATTGAGCGCACCGGGAAGCTTACGAATTGCGGCATCCATCACCGCCATTGCTGCGATTTCTCCGCCCGAAAGCACAAAGTCCCCCAGGCTCCACAACTCATTGACCTGCTGATCAATGAAGCGCTGATCCACCCCCTCGTAGCGCCCGCAGACCAAAGTCCAGCAGCTGTCCGGCACCGAGGGCGCGGTGCCTGACACCCGATTCACGAGCGCCTGGTCAATCGGGCAGCCCGAGGGCGAGAGCAGCACCACAGGCCCTGGGGTGTAACCCGCCCCGCGCTGCTGGGCTTTGACAAATTCAACCGCTTCGGTCAAAGGCCCCGCCATCATGACCATGCCCGGCCCGCCGCCATAGGGCCGATCATCAATGGTTTTATAGGTGTCGTGAGCAAAGTCGCGCAGCGGGTGCGTGTGCAACTCGGCCAGTCCGCGTGACAGGGCCCGCCCCGTCACGCCCACCTCAAAGACCACCTGAAACATCTCCGGAAACAAGGTGATCACATCGAAACGCAGAGTCATTCGAACCACTCCGAATTCCAATCCACCACAATGCGTTTGGCAGGCACACTCACTTCATCAATGTAGTGATCTACAAAAGGGATCATGCCCTGCGACAGCACGAGCCAATCGTGCTCGCCATTGGTTTGCATGGCCACAACCTGGCCAAGATCCTGGCCTTCGCGATTAACGACCTTGCAGCCGATCAAATCGGCCCAGTAATTTTCATTATCGCCAACAGCAGGAAACTCGCTGCGCGATACGCCCACCGCCGCATGCTTGAGCAGCTCGGCCTGCTCACGGGATTCAATGTTATGCAGCCGCAGCTTGAGACCACGAGTTTGCGGCGAACACTCGAGAATTGTGGATTCAATCCACTGATCGCGGCCGAGATCGATCCAGCAGTGCCCGGCGCTCAAGAGCAACGAGTCGCCGACATCAAGACCGGTGACGGACTTCAGGGTGTGGATTCTGACGGCGCCGGAAAGACCAATCGGTGCGCCAATTTGAGCAAGCGCCACCCAGTCATTGGGTGGCGGCTGATTGGAAACAGGAAGCTTAAGCGGACTTTTGGGCTGCAAATTCTTTGACGAGGCGCTCAACACGGGGGCTGAGCTGCGCGCCGTGGCTGCGCCAGTAATCGATGCGATCCATGGCAACACGCAGCTTTTCTTCGTTGGCAGCGGCCACTGGATTGAAAAAACCGACGCGCTCAATGAACTTACCATCGCGACGGCTGCGCGAGTCAGTCGCCACTAAATGGAAGTAGGGGCGCTTGTGGGCACCGCCTCGGGCTAAACGAATAACGACCATGTCAATCCTTTGAAATTCTTTTGGGAAACCCGAAATTATACTCAGTTGGCTAGGGCTTGGGTGAGTTCTGGCACCAGCTGGAACAAGTCTCCCACCAGGCCGTAATCGGCGACCTGGAAAATCGGTGCCTCGGGATCTTGGTTAATCGCCACGATCACCTTGGAATCTTTCATGCCGGCCAAATGCTGGATCGCCCCAGAAATGCCCACCGCAATATAGAGCTGGGGAGCCACGACCTTGCCCGTTTGCCCCACCTGCCAGTCGTTGGGCGCATAGCCTGCATCGACTGCGGCACGGCTTGCGCCCATTGCCGCCCCCAGGGTGTCGGCCAGTTTTTCAAGCATGGCGAAGTTTTCTTTCGAAGCCAGGGCACGCCCGCCCGAGACCACGACCTTAGCCGCCGTTAATTCGGGACGGGCTAGCACTGCGATTTCTCGGGATTCAAAGGCAGCCGAGCGAGCCGGCGGCTCGGCCGCGGCGACTGCCTCAATGGGCGCCGGCGGCTGGCTCGCCGCAGCCTCGAACGAAGTACCGCGAACAGTCATGACTTTGACCTGATCCAGGGACTGTACCGTGGCCACGACATTGCCTGCATAAATTGGCCGCTTAAAGGTATCGGCAGACAAAATCTCCATGACATCGGAGATCTGGGCGACATCGAGCTTTGCTGCCACACAAGGGGCGATATTTTTTCCAAAAGCAGTCGCGGGAAAAACAATGGCATCAACGCCAGGCGCACAAGCGAGAACCTGGGCGGTCATGGGCTCAGCAACTTGATCTTTCAATGCTGCGGAATCGGCCAGCAACACCTTTGTCACACCGGCGATGGCGGCTGCCCGCTCGGCTGCGGGCTTGGCATTGTGTCCGCCCACCAGCACATGGATTTCTGCACCACCCGCTTTTTGGCCCAGCGCGGTTGCCGCAGCCACAGCATTGGCGGTGACGGGGCGCAATTGTTCGTTGACATGCTCTGCAATAACCAAAATTTTCATTGCGATTGCTCCTTAAATCACTTTGGCTTCGTTGCGAAGCTTGTCGACCAATGTGGGCACATCGGGCACCTTGATGCCGGCCTTGCGTGAAGGCGGGTCCTCGACCTTTAAAAGCTTAACCCGGGTGGCGATATCGACCCCCCAATCAGCAGGCGTTGATGCGTCAATGGGCTTTTTCTTGGCCTTCATGATATTGGGCAGCGTGACATAGCGCGGCTCGTTTAAACGCAAGTCTGCCGTGATCACTGCGGGCATTTGCAGGGAGAGCTTTTCCAGGCCGCCGTCGATTTCTCGCGTGACCGTGACGCGATCGCCTTGCACTTCCACCTTAGAGGCAAAGGTCGCTTGAGGCACACCCCACAAGGCCGCGAGCATTTGGCCGGTTTGATTCGCATCGTCATCAATGGCCTGTTTGCCCATGATCACCAACTGGGCGCCCTCTTTTTCAGCAATCGCTTTTAGTAGCTTAGCAACCGCCAAGGGCTCTAAGGCCTGATCAGAGAGCACATGAATTCCGCGGTCTGCGCCAATGGCCATCGCCGTGCGAAGGACATCTTGCGCCTGCGCGACGCCACAGCTCACCGCCACTACCTCGGTTGCAAGGCCTGCTTCTTTGAGCCGGGTCGCTTCTTCCACCGCTATCTCATCGAAGGGGTTCATGGACATTTTCACATTGGCAATATCAACATCGGAGCCATCAGGCTTGATGCGCACTTTGACGTTGTAATCGACCACACGCTTGACAGGAACCAGAATCTTCATGGGAGTTGTTGCCTTTTGTGGATACAAACTTTGATTCTAATGCGACAATCATTTCTGATGATTGAGAGCCATCAAAAGGCCGTGAAAATCCGGCGCCGAAACACCCTTGCCCTGCTCGCGGGCCTTGCGGCCTGCGGCCTGTTGCCCACCCGTACCGTGCAGGCCCAGCCGGCTCGCATGGGACAAGATTTTTTTTCAGAACAGTTACAGAACAATCTGCAGTTTGGCTGGCTCGGGCGGGCCGATGTGCAAGAGTTTATTACTCGGGCAAGTCAGCAGCATGGGCTGCCTCGCGCCTGGCTTGAAGCACAGTTCGAAGGGCTCGGCGCCCAGCCCAGGGCCCTTGCCTTGGCCAACCCCCCACCCCCCAAGCCCGATGAGCCGCCGCGCAAACGATCCTGGGCAAAATATCGTGCACTTCATGTCAACGACGCACAAATTACCCAAGGCCGAGAGTTTCTCTCCGAACACCAGTCGGTGTTTCGATCAGTGCAACGACGCTTTGGCGTACCGGCAGAGGTGATCGCAGGAATTATCGGTGTTGAAACAAAATTCGGCCGCTTCACAGGGCGTTTCCCGACCCTGGAAACACTGGCAACCCTGGCGTTTGAATCGCCGCGTCGCGCAGAGTTTTTTCGCAAGGAGCTTGAACAGCTGTTGATCATGGGCCACCAAGGCCTTGTGTCGGTGCGCCAAGTGCAAGGGTCTTTCGCAGGCGCACTGGGCCTGCCGCAGTTCATGCCCAGCAGCTGGCGTAATTTTGCAGTGGCCTATCGCAACGCAAGCCACGCGGATCTGCTCAACAGCCCCGAAGATGCGATTGCCTCGGTGGGAAACTTTTTAAAACTGCATGGTTGGCAACGCAATGCGCCAAGCCATGTGCCAGCGATTGTGGCCGATGCGGCGTTAGCCCAACAATTTATTCCCAAAAAACTGGCGCCAGCGCACACGGTGGGTCAGCTTGAATCCGCAGGAATTCAGCAGGCGCAGCCACGCCTGCCCGCCGACCTGCAGGCCAGCCTAATTGACCTTCCGGAAGACGATGAGTCGCCGGGCTATTGGTTTGCAGCCAACAATTTCTTCGTGATCACGCATTACAACCGCAGCTATATGTACGCAGCTGCGGTGCTTTCGCTGGCCGAGGCCTTGGCGTGAAATTCAGCCGTCGTCGTTTCGGCCAAGTGATTGGCGTAATTGTTGTGATTGCTGGAGCGCTGGGCTTTGGTGGGCTGCTGCCGGGCGACGCACGCGATACACAGCTTCCTGCGGGGCCCTACAGCGTTAAAAATGTTCACGACGGCGATTCGTTTAATTTGCAAGCCAGCAACAATGCAACAGTTCGGGTGCGTATTGCAGGCATTGATGCGCCAGAAAAAACCCAGCCCTACTCGGCAAAAGCAAAAGTGGCGCTCGAAACCATGCTGAACTCGGGTCCTATTCGTCTTGAGCCGGTCACCGTTGATCGTTTTGATCGTTGGGTGGCCAATGTGTATGTCAACGATGAAAATGTTGGGCTTGCCCAGATTAATCAAGGATGGGCTTGGTACTTTCGCCGCTATAAAGATGACCTGGAGCTGTCGCAGCAGCTGCGCTATGAATTTGCGGAGCAGACTGCCCGGCAAAAACGCTTGGGGCTATGGGCGGGGATTGATGCAGGCAACCCCGCGCTTGCGCCAGAGCCGCCGTGGCGATTTCGGGAACGCATGCGAAAAGAGAAGTAGATTGCCACGGCACCTTCGGTGCCTCGCAATGACGGCTAGAGAAATGTCATCGCGAGGAGCGGACGGCCCTATAAAACGTCATCGCGAGGAGCGGACGGCCATATAAAACGTCATTGAGGAGCAAACGGCCCTATAAAACGTCATCGCGAGGAGGCGAAGCCGACGTGGCGATCTACAACGAGCGTTGCCGCAACAACTCGTAACAACACACCCCGCACGCCACCGACACATTCAGGCTTTCCACCGAGCCTTGCATGGGCAAGTGCACAAGCTGATCACAACGCTCGCGCGTGAGCCTTCGCAGGCCTTCACCTTCCGCACCCAGCACGAGCGCAACACGGCCTTTTAAGTCGGTGGCAAACAAAGACTGTTCCGCTTCGCCTGCAAGGCCAATCACGTGATAATCCGACTGCTGCAGCACTTCAATGGCCCGCGATAAGTTGGTGACCTGCAGATACGGCAAATGGTCTGACGCACCTGCAGAGACACGCGCCGCAATGTCATTAAGCGGCGCCGACTTGTCACGAGGCGCCACCACGGCCGCACCACCAGCCGCATCGACACTGCGCAAAATAGCGCCCAGGTTATGGGGATCGGTCACACCATCGAGCAGCACCAGCCATTGTGCCGCAGGCTTTAACGACTCCATTTGCTCAAGCAATTCTTCAAGGCTGTCGGGCTGCGGCCTGCGCTGCGCAATCGCCAAAATACCCTGGTGACGCTGCCCCTTGGCAAGGCGATCGAGCGCCAGCGATGAATCAGATATGGTTTTGACGCCCGATTGCTCTGCAGTTTTCAGCAGGCTGCCAAGGCGGGCATCGCGGCGTTGACCATCGAACACAATGCGTTCAATGGTCTGCGGCGCTGCGCGCAGCCGAGCGCGCACGGCATGAAAACCAAGCAGCGTAATGTCTGAAGAGGGCTTTGCCATGAGGGTGATTAACGGCGGGACTGACGGGCTTTGCGCGACTTGCCGGCCCGCTTCGCGGGCTGACGGGAAGAAGCGGGCTGACGGGAAGAAGCGGGCTGACGGGAAGAAGCGGGCTGACGGGAGGAATCGGGTTGACGAGAGTTTGCAGTCTGGCGAGACGATGCTGTCTTGCCCTTGGATTTGGACTGAGCCGATTCATTTTTCTTGCCCGCTTTTTTCTTTCCGCGGGCAGGCTTTGCAGTCTGCTTGAGCTCGGCAAGCCACGCCGGCATTTCTTGAGACATTTCTGCTTCATCATCAGGGGCTTGAAAAAACTCCTGCTCGCGCTCGGCCGACTTGGAAGCACGAGTGGCGCGCACCAGGCTGGGCACCAACTGAAACTCAATGCGCCGTGCGTCGAGATCGACCCGGGCGACCTGCACCACCAGGCTGTCATATAAACGAAAACGGCGGCCAGTTCGCTCGCCACGCAACTCATGCATCACCTCGTTATGCTGAAAATATTCAGCACCCAACTCAGAGACATGAATCATGCCCTCGACATACAGGGCATCTAAGGTAATAAACAAGCCAAAAGGCGCAACACCCGTGACGGTGCCCCGCAGCTGTTCACCCACGCGCGATTTCATGTATTGACACTTGAGCCAGGCTTCGACATCGCGGCTGGCTTCATCGGCCCGGCGCTCGGCGGCCGAACAGTGATCGCCAATATTGCGCCAACGCGTGAGCGGATCATCATCCCCCATATCGCCATAGGCTGGCACATAGTGGCCCTTATTGTGAATGATGGTCTTGATCACACGGTGCACCAGCAAATCAGGGTAGCGACGAATGGGCGAGGTAAAGTGGGCATAGGCTTCATAGGAAAGCCCAAAGTGGCCAGAGTTATCGGGCGTGTAAATGGCCTGTTGCATGCTTCGCAACAGCAGTGATTGAATCAGGCGCGAATCAGGCCTGGCACGAATCTCTTTTGCAAGACGCGCGTAATCACCGGGCTTGGGCTCATCACCCCCTTCCAGCTTCAAGCCTTGCACTTTCAAGAAATCGCGCAGCGCGCGAAGCCGCTCGGGCGTTGGGCCTTCATGCACACGAAACAGGCCATGGCGCTTTGCGCGCTTGAAAATATCGGCCGCACAGGTGTTGGCAGCCAGCATGCACTCTTCGATCAGGCGGTGGGCATCGTTACGCACACGGGGAAGAATTTTCTCAATGCGGCCATTCGCATCAAACTGCATGTAGGTTTCGATCGAATCAAAATCAATGGCCCCTCGGGCTTCGCGCGCCGCGAGCAGCACACGAAACACTGCTTCCAGGCTGCCCAGCATTTCGCATAACGGCCCCAGCGCAACCGCCTCTTGCGAGAGCGGGTCGCACAAAGCGGCCCAGGCCCGTGTGTAGGTCAGGCGTTGGGCCGAACAGATCACGGCTTCATAAAACTGATAGGCCTTGACCTCGCCACTGGTGGACACCACCATGTCGCAGACCAAGGCCAAACGATCGACATGCGGGTTTAATGAACACAGCCCGTTGGATAATTTTTCAGGCAGCATGGGCAGCACGCGACGCGGGAAATACACCGACGTGCTGCGCGCAAACGCATCGCGATCCAGGGCATCGCTGTTTTGGACATAGTGGCTGACATCGGCAATGGCCACCAAAAGCCGCCAGCCCTTGCCGGCAATGGGCTCGGCATAGACCGCATCGTCAAAGTCGCGGGCATCTTCGCCGTCAATCGTGACAAACGGAACATCGCGCAGGTCAATGCGGCCTTTGAGATCCTTCGCGCGCACCTCGTCGGGCAATTTCTCGGCAAGTTTGAGCGCTTCTTCAGAAAATTCATGTGGCACATCGAACTTGCGCACTGCGATTTCCACTTCCATGCCCGGGTCATCGACCCCACCCAACACTTCCACCACTCGGCCCACGGGCGGCGTGTAGCGCGTGGGCGGATCCACAATTTCAATGGACACGACCTGGCCTGCCTCTGCCCCCATGGTGTCGACGGGCGCCACAATGACATCGTGCTTAATGCGCTGGTCTTCAGGCACCACAATCAAAATGCCGCGCTCATTGACCAAACGGCCCACCAAGTTGCGATTGGCGTGCTCGAGCACTTCCAGAATCACGGCCTCGGGCCGGCCGCGTCGATCCATGCCCACCACGCGCGCACTCACGCGATCGCCATGCATGGCTTTCACCATTTCTTTTGAGGGCACAAATACATCGTCACCGCCTGCATCGGGCCGAATAAAACCAAAGCCATCGCGATGGCCAATGAGTCGGCCAGAAAAACTGCTCGGTGGTGGTTGGGTGGCTGCGCGTTTTGACAATTAAATGAATCCAGCTAAAGTATTGGGCTCCATTGCCCAGATGGCGGAATTGGTAGACGCACTAGGTTCAGGTCCTAGCGGTGGCAACACTGTGGAGGTTCGAGTCCTCTTCTGGGCACCAGATATTATGGACCGCCACGCCCTTCGGGCTCGCGGTGACGAAGAAAATTCCCAGGCTCGCGGTGACGGGGAAAATTCCCAGGCTAGCGGTGACGAGAAAATTTGCCGGACTCGCGGTGATGTGTATGGCGTCATTGCGAGGGCCGAAGGCCCGTGGCAATCCATCAGTTAAACGGGTGGTCCAACAAAATCGTTTCTTCACGATCGGGGCCGGTCGAGACCATGGCAATCGGTGCGCCCACCACCTCTGACAATCGATTCAAATAATTTTGCGCCTGCTGCGGCAGCTCATTCCAGGCCTTAAGCCCTTTGGTGCTCACCGACCAGCCCGGCATGGTTTCGTAAACAGGTGTGCACTGCGCTACCGCATCCGAGCCAAAGGGGAGCACATTAAGCTTGCCGTTGGGCGTGTCGTAACCCACGCAAAGTTTCACCTCGGGCATGCCATCCATGACATCGAGCTTGGTAATGCACAAGCCTGTGACCCCATTGATTTGCATGGAGCGACGCAAGGCCGCTGCGTCGAACCAACCGCAACGACGCGGCCTGCCCGTGACCGAGCCAAATTCGTTGCCGCGCTTGGCCAAACCCTGGCCGATTTCATTGACTTGCTCAGTTGGAAATGGCCCGCTGCCCACGCGTGTTGCATAGGCTTTGGTAATACCCAAGACATAGTGCAGTTTCGACGGGCCAACACCGGCACCCGCGCCTGCAGCACCCGATACGCAGTTGCTGCTCGTGACATAGGGATACGTGCCGTGATCAATATCCAACAAAGAGCCCTGGGCACCTTCAAACAAAAGATTGTCGCCACGCAGGCTTGCTTCATATAAAAGCTGCGGCACATCGGCGGTCATTTTCAGCAGCCGGGGCGCCATCGCCATGAGTTCCTCAAAGACCTGATCCACCGATAGCGGCTGCGCTTTTAAATAGTGTTCCAGCACAAAGTTGTGCAGGCCCATGGTTTCAATCAGTTTTTCTTTCAGCAGCGCGGGGTTGGTCAGGTCGAGCAAACGAACCGCGCGACGAGCCACTTTGTCTTCATAGGCCGGGCCAATACCGCGGCCGGTGGTGCCAATCTTTGCATCACCTTTTGCAGCTTCGCGAGCCTGATCGAGCGCTACGTGATACGGCAAAATCAAGGGGCAAGCCAGGCTGATCTTTAGGCGCGATTCAACATCAATGCCATTGGATTGCAGCTCATCGATTTCGCCCAACAAGGCCTGCGGCGAGAGCACCACGCCGTTGCCGATATAACACGTGACCCCGGGGTGAAGAATGCCGGAGGGAATTAGCCGAAGAATGGTTTTCTTGCCATTGACCACCAAGGTGTGGCCCGCATTGTGGCCGCCCTGAAAGCGCACCACGCCGCTCACTTGTTCAGTCAGCCAATCAACGATCTTGCCTTTGCCTTCGTCGCCCCATTGCGTGCCGATTACAACAACATTCTTGCCTTTTGTTTTTGTCATGCCACTTTCCATTTTCCGGCCTCGTTCACAAGCCTGCGGCCTGCCCACACCTTCAATTCTGCATCAGGCAGGCTGATCACCGCTTGGCCTTGTTTTCGCAAGCTTGAAATCGCTGCACGAAGCGCTGGATCATCGGCCCACGGTGCTGCCACCGGCTGGGCCGACGCGTGTTGCGACGGCGTTTGCTGCGGGGCGATGGCCAGCAGCTCACGAAGCTCAAGGCTAAAGCCTGTTGCTGGCCGCGCACGGCCAAAGATCTCACCCACACCGTCGTATCGGCCGCCGCGCACCACGGCATTGGGAAGGCCAGGACAGTAAATCGAGAACATGACCCCGTTGTGATAGCGATAGCCCCGAAGATCTGACAAATCAACGGTGAGCACACATTGTGGGTGTTCGGTAAACATGGCGGAATGGGCCACCGCCAATAGACGGTCAAGCGCCTGAGTAATTTGCGGCAAAGGCGGCAACAGCGTTTTCGCACGTGCAATCACGCCATTGGCACCATCGACCGGGCCATACAGATCAATCAAGGCCATGAGCGATTTTGCTGTCTCGGCAGAAAACGTCTTGCACAGCTCGCTTAACCCGACACGATCTTTCGATTGCAAACAGGCCAATACTTCGGCTTCGATACTGGCAAGCACAGGGTCATGAGCGCGCAGGGCCAGAAAAATTCCGCGGTGAGACAAATCAAGCCGCACTTTTTGAATGCCCGCTGCATCGAGCGAAGCCAAGGCAAGCTCCTGCACTTCAAGGTCGGCCTCTAGGCCGGCGTGCCCAAACAATTCGCAGCCGACCTGAACCGGCTCTCGCGAAGACAGCAAGCCCGAAGGCTGGGCATGCAGCACCGAGCCCGCATAGCACAGCCGCGTCACGCCTTGATCGGTGATCTGGTGCGCATCGATGCGGGCCGCCTGGGGTGTGATGTCGGCGCGCAGACCCAAGAGCCTGCCACTGGCCTGATCCACCACTTTGAAAGTGCGCAAGTCGAGATCGCGGGCCTGATGCACCATGAGCGATTCCACATGCTCAATCATGGGAGGCTGAATCAAGCCATAGCCGTAAGCGGCGTAAAGATCGAGCAATCGACGGCGCAAGGCCTCTAAGCGGCGGCCCTCAGCGGGCAAGATATCCGAGATCTGATCGGGAAGTAGCCACGCAGGCATGGGATGAGCGCCTGTCTTTACTTTGCGTTTCCGCTGCGAGCGCCCGAGGAACGGAAGTAACGGAAAAAGTCGGATTGCGGATCCGCAACGATGACATCGGAACGGTCTTTAAAGCTCTCGCGGTAGGCCTGAAGACTGCGATAAAACGATGCGAATTCGGGGTTCTGGCCAAAGGACTGGGCATACAGCGCAGTGGCTTTTGCATCGCCATCACCCTTGATGCTTTGCGCACGACGATACGCCTGGGCTAGCAGCACTTCACGCTGGCGATCGGCATTGGCGCGGATTTTTTCAGACTCGGCACCGCCCGATGAGCGGCGTTCGTTGGCAATGGCCTTGCGCTCCGACTCCATGCGACGAAACACAGAGTCACGAATTTCATCGGCCAGGTCGACGCGCTTAATGCGGACATCCACCACTTCCACACCCAAACGGCGTGCATCGGAATTCACGCGCTCGCGAATATCGTTCATGACCTGTTCGCGTGAGGCGGAGATCACTTCATTCACGGTGCGTTTGGCAATTTCATTGTTCAAGGCATCGCGCAGGCTTCGTGAGATTCGATCCGATGCGCCGGCAGGCCGGCCAGCGACAGACACCCAAAACTCACGGGGATCAATGACACGCCACTTCACATAGGTATCGACAATGACGTTTTGCTTTTCGCTGGTGATAAAGCGATCGGCATCGGGCGTGTCAATGGTGAGAATGCGCTTTTCAACATAGACCACATTTTGAAACGGTGGAGGCAGCTTGAAATACAGGCCCGGCTTGTTGACCACCTCTTTGATTTCACCCAAGGCAAACACAATGGCGTACTGACGCTGATCCACGACGAAAATGCAAGACCCTGCAATCAGCACAACGATTGCAACGCCAACAATGGCTGAGAACAATTTATTCATTAGCGTGACTCCCTTAGGCGATCACGCAGGCCTGGGGCCGGTGCGCTCGGTGCAGGCGACGGTGTTTCGTTGGCGGAAGCCGCGCCCTGCTGAGGCTGAGCTGCGCCGGATTGCGGCTGCATTGCCGACGCTGGATTGGCGGCACCGCTGCCAGTTTGCTGCAGCAAGCGATCAAGCGGCAGATAGAGCAGGTTGCTGTTGGACTTGGAATCGACCATGACCTTGCTGACATTGGTAAACACTTGCTGCATGGTTTCAAGGTACATGCGCTCACGGGTCACCGCGGGCGCTTTGTTGTATTCCACCACGATCTTGCGGAAGCGATCTGAATCACCCTGAGCAACGGCAATGACACGCTCACGATAGCCTTCCGCCTCTTGAATCAAACGCTCGGCCGAGCCGCGCGCGCGAGGAATGACTTCGTTGGCGTAGGCCTGGCCTTCGTTTTTCAGGCGCTCAGCGTCTTGGCCCGCCTTGATCGCATCGCTAAACGCGGCCTGCACTTCTTCCGGCGGCTGAACGTTTTGAATGGTGACATCGATAATGCCCAAGCCTGACTGATAACGATCGGCAATGGTTTGTATTTGCGCCAAGGCTTCACGGGCAATGCCTTCCTTGTTTTCGTAGAGCACTGTATCGCTCAACGAGCGGCCCACAATTTCACGCATGGCGGTTTCCGCCGCTTGGGCGACGATCTCATCGGTGCCCACATTGTTAAACAAATAACTCTTGGGGTCGCTAATTCGGTACTGCACGGCAAATTGCAAATCGACAATGTTCTCGTCGCGCGTGAGCATTAACGAGTCGCGGCCACGCGTTGGCGCGCTCCCGCGAATGCCCACGGTCACCTGACGGATCTGCGACAAATCCACGACCTCGTGGGATTCAAACGGATAAGGCAGGCGCCACTGAAAGCCAGCACCGGCCGTGGTTCGGTACTCACCAAACCGCAGCACAATCGATGACTGGCCTTCTTGAATGATGTAAAAACCGCTTGCAAGCCACAGCAAGACGCCGCCAGCTAACACCGCGGCAACGGTTGGGCCGGTTTTCAGGCTTGGCGATTTAAAGCCTCCGCCACCTGCGCCGCCTGGGCCACCAGCGCCGCGCCGATTATTGTTGCCGCCGCCAAAGCCGCCACCGCGACCGGACTTGCCGCCGAAAAGACCGCTTAAACGCTTATTGAAATCGCGCCAGACTTCATCAAGATCGGGCGGTTCATTGGCCGGGCGTTTTTGCCCGCTGCCCTGATTGCCTCGCACAGGCGGCTCTTGAGGATCTTGATCCCCCCCTGGGTCACGGCCGCCCTGGCCACCCTGCGCATTTTGAGAACCCGATGACGGACGCGAGTCGTCAGGGTTGCCCGAGCCAGACTGGCCCCAACGCGGATCCCCCAGAGCAAAAATACGCCGTAAAAAAGACCAGTTAAGCCGACGAATCATGTGATTTAGAGAAGGGATTGAACGGAAGGTTGCACTTGGTTGTCATGGTCACCGAATAAAGCCTCGGCACGATTAGGGTCTGGATACGCCGGCGTATGGCTTCGCACCGCTTCCCGCAGGAGATCAACCCCCCTGCCATCGGCAGCGCTGAGCCAAACCCTTCGGATCCTACCACAGGGGTCTGGCTCTGACTTCGGTGCAAGCCCGATCAAATCGATCTTGTTCATAACCTCGATGCGAGGCACATCGCCGGCCCCGACTTCCTGGAGCACCGCTTCAACGGCGTGCTGGTGGGCCTCTCGGTCTGGGTCTGACGCGTCGATGACATGCAAGAGCAAATCTGCGTCGGCCGCCTCGTGCAGCGTTGACTTGAATGCTTCGATCAAGCTGTGAGGAAGCTCGCGAATAAAGCCCACAGTGTCCGACAGCACCATGAATTCTCCAGGCGCTAAAAACACCCGCCGGCTCGTGGTGTCCAAAGTGGCAAACAACTGATCGGCGGCATAGACCCCCGCGTGTGTGAGGGCATTAAAAATGCTGGACTTTCCCGCATTGGTGTAGCCCACCAAAGAAACCGTGAACGCGCCTTGGCGAACGCGCTGTCGAAAACGATTTTTGCGCTGCCGCTCGACCGTGGCAAGCCTTGCTTTTAACTGCTTGACCCGCTGGCCAATGAGTCGACGATCGGTTTCGAGCTGGGTCTCGCCTGGGCCACGCAGCCCAATGCCGCCTTTTTGCCGCTCCAGGTGAGTCCAGCCCCGCACCAGCCTGGCCGACAAATAATCCAGCTGAGCCAGCTCAACTTGAAGCTTGCCTTCGTGGCTGCGGGCACGCAAGGCAAAGATATCCAGAATCAAGGCCACACGATCAATGACGCGGCGCTTGAGCGCGCGCGAAAGATTTCGTTGTTGGCCCGGTGTCAATGCATGGTCAAAAATCACCAGCTGGGCCGCACACTCCTGACAACGCAACGCGATTTCGTCGCACTTGCCGCTGCCGACAAACAGCGCGGGGTCGGGCCGATCCCGTTTGCCAGTAATCGTTGCGACAACTTGCGCGCCAGCGGAAACGGCCAGCGCACTAAGTTCTTCAAGATCGGGGGCGGGCGCATTGCCCAGCGTCAACGCAACCAGAACCGTTCGCGGGTTTTTCGCGAAATCAACTTCTAGTGCGGTTGAAACGGAACCGAGGTCGCTCAGCTCGATTCACCTTCCGCCGTGAAATTAACAGCGCGCGCGGGAACAATCGTGGAGATCGCGTGCTTGTAGACCATTTGTGTCACGGTGTTTCGGAGCAGCAACACATATTGATCGAACGACTCTACATGGCCTTGCAATTTAATACCGTTGACCAGGTAAACAGATACAGGAACATGCTCTTTGCGAAGCACATTCAAAAACGGGTCTTGTAACGCCTGCCCTTTGTTTTGCGACATGATGGAAAACTCCCTAATAAGGAACCGAAACTATACCCAAAGCCAGAGCGGGAATCACTCCTGCGGCTTGTAGGGATTGGTCGAGGTTTTCCACTCAATCCTCAGGGGTGTGCCCTCGAGCTTGAACGCTTCACGAAACCGGGACTCCAAATAGCGCTTGTAAACATCGGAGACATGTTCCAAGGCATTGCCATGCACCACAATGATCGGGGGGTTTTGCCCGCCTTGGTGGGCATAGCGCAGCTTTGGCCGAAACCTTCCATGCCGGGGGGGTTGCTGGCGCTCCACCGCCTCGCGCAGCACCCGAGTGATCTTGGGCGTGGACAGCTTGAGCGTGGCAGCGGTATACGCCGCATCAACAGAACGCATTAAGGCATCCACCCCTTGGCCTTTTAACGCAGAAATGAAATGAAAGCGCGCCCAGTGCAAAAACTGCAGCTTTCGGGCCAACAGCCGCTTGGCCTCGTCTCGCGCAATCACATCCAGGCCATCCCATTTATTGACTGCCACCACGAGCGCCCTTCCCGACTCCATGACGAAACCGGCAATGTGAGCGTCTTGCTCGGAAATATCCTGGCGCGCATCGACCATGAGAATCACCACATTGCACGACTCAATGGCCTGCAAGGTTTTAATCACCGAGAATTTTTCAACCGCCTCAAATACTTTGCCACGCCGTCTTAAGCCAGCCGTATCAATGAGCTGATATCGCCGGCCTTCACGCTCAAAGGGAATGACAATCGCATCGCGCGTTGTGCCGGGCATATCAAAGGCGATCACACGTTCTTCGCCAAGCAAGGTATTGATCAAGGTGGACTTGCCTGCATTGGGCCTGCCCACAATCGCCACGCGCAAGCCGTTTTCTTGCACTTCAGCGTCTGACGCGTCGGCCAAGGGCTCTTGAGGAAGGCGCTCAAACACTCGCTCCATCAAGCCGGCAACGCCATCACCGTGGGCCGATGAAATCGATACGGGATCGCCTAAGCCAAGCTCATAAAACTCGGCGGCTCGCCCCTCGCCGGTTAAGCCCTCGAGCTTGTTGGCGGCGACCACCACAGGGCGGCCCGACTTGCGCAGCAAGTCAGCGATTTGCAGATCTTGCGGCGAGACCCCCGAGCGGCCATCGACCACAAACACCACATGATCGGACTCCAAGATGGCCTGGCGGGTTTGCCGTGCCATCTCGAAACTAATGCCTTCTTTCACCACGGGCTCAAAGCCACCGGTATCGACCACCAGATAGGGCCTTCCCCCGAGCCGCCCCTCGCCATAGTGGCGATCCCGGGTCAGGCCTGGAAGATCCGCCACTAAAGCGTCTCGCGAACGGGTGAGTCGATTGAACAATGTGGACTTGCCCACATTCGGCCGGCCCACCAAGGCAATGACCGGCTTGGCAGCCAAAGGCTTAACCCCCCGTGCGAATCAGCAAGAGCTGTCCGCCCTGCGTTTGCACCAGCAGGCCTTTTTCGGTGGCACGCATGGCACCGCTCACAGGGCTGCCCAAGGAAATGCGCGCGAGCTCCTTGCCGTTTTCACGATCCACCGCGTGCAGCATGCCAAAGCGATCGGCCACCCATACAGCGCGCCCCCACGCAATCGGGCTCATGAGGCTGCGCAGCTGAAAGGTATCGATCATCCAGGCATTGCTTCCGTCTTTGCGGTTAAGCGCATGCAATCGTGACTGATCATCGGCGACATAAACAAATTGGGCATCGGCTGCAACTGGCGAGCTTGCCGAAATATCTCTGGACCACAACCGCCGGCCGCTTTCAGCGCCAAAACACGCCACCAAGGTTTGGTAAGACGCGACGCAGACATCGGGGCCTTCAGCAATTGGGCCACCCAGCAGATCCACAATGCGCTCGACCTCGTTGCTGCCACGAGGCGTTGCCACCTGCGATTCCCAACGAACACCGCCCGTGGACACATCGAGCCACAGCAAGCGGCCGCCCGGCATGTTCACCAGAATATCGGCCGGCCCCAAGACCGAGCTCTTTGACTCTTCGGGCGGCTGTACTGCTGCAGTTAAACCCGATTGCGCATGCAACACCAAAGGCGGAAGGCTGCGTTGAATCACCCAACGACGCGTGCCCGTGGTGAGATCCCAGCCTGCAACGCGATTATCGGCAAGCCGCACCACCGCAGTGTTGCCCAATAAACGTGGCGACTCTAATGCCACACCACCTAAAGCAATCGTTCTCTGAATTTTTCCGTCTGCCGCAAGAACGACCATGTCGCCGCGATCGGTCACGACCGCAGACAAGCCGCTTGAGAGCCCACTGCCTGTTGACACACCCGCAAGAATGGGGGCGCCAACATCGGTGCGCCAGACCTGGCGCCCATCGGCCATGGTGATCTTGGTGACCGTGCCCGAAGACGAGGCCACCACGACCGCATCAGAACTTACGGCAGGCGAGAACTGGCCCACGCCGGCTTGAACCCCCGCCGCCTTGCCCACATCGGCGCGCCACACGGTGGTGGTGGCCAGTGTTGGCGTGAAATTTTTCAGGCTTGCGGGCTGAGGTTTCTTGCTGCTGGAGCAAGCGGTTAACACTGCTACCGCTGCCAGCACGAGGAGAACTCGTTTGGACATGGTCACTGTGCCCCTTTGAATGAATCAATGGTTTGAAGTTTGCGCAACACAATTTCCTTTGAAGGTGATTGGGCCGGGAGTTCATCGGCCGCCGATTTCCATGCAGCGCGCGCATCGTCGTTTTTGCCAAGGGCTGCGTAGACATCGCCGCGTCGGTCGTTTACCAAGGGCGCAAACTCTTTGGGCGGCTTGCCCGAGAGTGCCTCCAATGCCGATTGGGGATTGTTTTCATCCAGCAGCACGCCCGCCAAGCGAACCTTGGCGACCCAGGAAAATTCCTCGGGCGATTTTTTTGCAACAACCGTCAGCGCTTCGCGGGCCTGAGCCAAATCGCCGGAGGCGACATAGGCTTTTGCCATTTGCAAGCCGCCCAGCGCTGCTTGCGCCGAACCGCCATAAGAATCTGCCAATGCCTGATACGCCGCTTTCGCTTTGGCCAGGTCTTGCTGCTCAAGCGCGGCTTCCATGGCCACCAAGGCATCGGTGGCGGCAACCGCCTGCCGGTTTTGCCACCAGTTCCAGCCATTAAACGATGCTGCGGCGAGTGCAAGCACCACGAGCACGGGAACGATCCATTTTTTGTTGTCGCTCCAAACGCCTTTAATGGCGGCCAGTTGTTCTTGTTGCTCTAGATCGTCACGCATTCATTTTCCTTGATAGATACATCACAGTGGATTGCCGCGCTTCGCTCGCAATGACGCCCTATTCGTCATCACAGTGGATTGCCGCGCTTCGCTCGCAATGACGCCCTATTCGTCATTGCGAGGCTCCGAAGGAGCCGTGGCAATCCACTGTGATGACGGATCCAATGTTATCAATCCTCACTGTTTCCTGGCCCGACTCAACCCGCAAAGGCTTAATCGTAGCAACCCCCTGAGCCCGCTCATCATCGCCCATCAGCACGGCAAACTTTGCGCCACTCTGATCGGCTTTTTTCATCTGCGACTTCAGTCCGCCTTCGCCAAAGTGCACCTGAACCGCAAGACCAAGCGCACGGCATTGCTCGGCCACTTGTAACGCAGAAGCGACCGAGCCCTCACCCCAGTGAACAATGTAAGCATGCAAGCCCGGCTCGAGCGGCGGCGGCGCCACTTCCTTGAGCAACTCCACCAAGCGCTCGACACCGATGGCAAAACCACAGGCCGGCGCGGGCTTGCCGCCCATTTGTTCGATCAAGGTGTCGTAACGGCCACCGCCACACACCGTGCCCTGCGCGCCCAGTTTGTCGGTGATCCACTCAAACACCGTGAGGTTGTAGTAATCCAGACCGCGCACTAGCCGCGGGTTGATGGTGTAAGCAACACCATGGGCATTAAGAATTTCCAGTACGGTATTAAAGTGGGCCTGCGACTCTTGGCCTAGAAAATCTTTTAACAACGGCGCGCTTTGCACCACCGGCCGCATGGCCGGATTTTTAGAATCCAGAATGCGCAAGGGGTTGCTGTGCAAACGGCGCTTGGCGTCTTCATCCAGCACATTGGCGTGTTGTTCAAAGTGGGCAATCAATGCAGCGCGGTGTGCAAGACGCTCTTCTTTTTGGCCCAGGGAATTCATTTCTAATCGCGGCGCGTTTTCGCCGGTTAATCCCAGCGTTTGCCACAGCCTTGCAATCATCAACAACTGCTCTGCATCAATGTCGGGCCCAGGCAGGCCCAAGGCCTCAATGCCAAACTGGTGAAACTGGCGATAGCGGCCACGCTGGGGCCGTTCGTGCCGAAACATGGGGCCGGTGTACCACAGCCGCTTGGGGCCATCGTATAAAAGATTGTGTTCGATCACGGAACGCACAACCGCTGCGGTATTTTCTGGCCGCAAAGTGAGCTGCTCACCGTTTAAGGAGTCGGTAAAGGTGTACATCTCTTTTTCGACAATGTCGGTCACTTCGCCAATGCCGCGCACAAATAGTGCGGTGGGTTCAACAATCGGGGTGCGAATTTCGCGATAGCCGTATTGATGAAACACCTTGGCCACGCGCGACTCGACCCACTGCCACAGACCCGATTGATCGGGCAGCAGGTCGTTCATGCCTTTAACGCCGGTGAGTTTTTCTTTTGTCATTTCAATTTACAAAAGTGGATTGCCACGGGTGCTTCGCACCCTCGCAATGACGGAGAGAAGCGTAACGCCGCGCAATGACGGGAATTCGTCATCGCGAGCCCGCAGGGCGTGGCGATCCCCACGGCGCTTACGCGCCTCGGGATGACGGAGCAAAACGTTTCTCAACATAATCCGAAACAATCGCCTGAAACTCTTCTGCAATGCGATCGCCCTTCAAGGTGACATTGCGCTCGCCATCAATAAACACGGGTGCCACGGGCGATTCGCCCGTACCCGGCAGGCTAATGCCAATATCGGCGTGCTTGCTCTCACCCGGGCCGTTCACCACGCAGCCCATCACCGCCACTGTCATGTTTTCAACGCCGGGATATTTTGTTTTCCAGTCGACCATTTGATCGCGCAAATAGCCTTGAATCTTTGCCGCCAGCTCTTGAAAAAAAGTTGATGTAGTGCGGCCACAACCCGGGCAGGCCACCACCATGGGGGCAAACGCACGCAGGCCCATCGATTGCAACATTTCCTGGGCAACGATCACTTCTTGACGGCGATCGCCATTGGGTTCGGGCGTGAGCGAGACACGAATAGTGTCACCAATGCCTTCTTGCAAGAGCACCGCCATCGCAGCGGTTGACGCAACAATGCCTTTGCTGCCCATACCGGCTTCGGTCAAGCCCAAATGCAAGGGGTAATCGCAGCGCTTGGCCAATTCTCGATAGACCGAGATCAAATCTTGCACGCTACTGACTTTGGCCGATAAGGTAATGCGATCGCCGGCCAAGCCCCACTTTTCGGCTTGCTGAGCGCTTTCAATGGCGGATGTAACCAGTGCTTCGCGCATGACCGCGCCAGCGTCCCACGGTTCGGCCCGTTTGCTGTTGTCATCCATTAAGCGTGCAAGCAGCTCTTGATCTAGGCTTCCCCAGTTCACGCCAATGCGCACGGGCTTATCAAACTTGCAGGCCGCCTCGATCATGGCGCCGAATTGATTGTCGCGCTTGGCGCCCTTGCCCACATTGCCCGGGTTGATTCGATATTTCGACAAGGCCTGTGCGCAGTCAGGGTAATCCGATAAAAGCTTGTGACCATTGAAATGGAAATCACCAATCAAGGGCACGCTGCAGTTCATGCGATCGAGCTGATTGCGAATGGCTGCCACCTCGCGCGCGGCTTCGGGCGAGTTCACGGTAATGCGCACCAGCTCTGAGCCGGCCTGGGCCAAGCCTTGCACCTGAATGGCCGTGCCAATAGGGTCGGCCGTATCGGTATTGGTCATGCTTTGCACCACCACGGGCGAGTCACCACCCACCACCACGGTGTTCGCGCCCCAGGTAATTTTCATGGCGCGAGACTTGCGACGCGCCGCAGGCCCACAGGAAAACGGAAGGTCAAGACAAGGCGTGTTCATGATGTTGTAATTGCAACCGATTTGAGTTTTTGAGTGATTCGCGTACGGTCTTGAATGTCGCCCGCCAACTGGCCACAAGCGGCATCAATGTCATCTCCCCGTGTCTTTCGAATCGTGGTGACAAAGCCTTCTTGCGTCAAGAAATCGGCAAAGGCGCGGGTCTTGGGCCAGGGCGATTTTTTATAGCCCGAATTGGGAAACGGGTTAAAGGGAATGAGATTGAACTTGCAGGAGATCTCTTCGGTTTTAACCAATCGCACCAAGGCGCGGGCGTGATCCAGCGAGTCGTTGACGCCATCGAGCATGACATATTCAAATGTAATGAAATCTCGCGGTGCCGGCTCAAGGTAGCGGCGAATGGCGGCCATTAAATCTTTGAGCGGATACTTTTTATTCAAGGGCACCAGCACATCGCGCAGGGCATCGGTCGGGGCGTGCAGCGACACCGCCAAGGCTACCGGGCAATCGCGCGCCAAACGATCGATCATCGGCACAACGCCCGAAGTGGATACCGTGACTTTTCGGCGCGACAAGCCATAAGCATCGTCACTGAGCATTAACTGCAAGGCGGGCAGCAGCTGATCGTAATTGAGCAAGGGCTCGCCCATGCCCATCATCACCACATTGGTCACCGGCTGCTCGAGCTCATGACGGGCCCACCACAGCTGGCCCACGATTTCGGCCGTGGTTAAGTTGCGGTTAAACCCTTGCCTGCCCGTTGAGCAAAACGGGCAGGCCACCGTGCAGCCTGCCTGTGAGGACACGCACAATGTTCCGCGATCCGTTTCCGGAATAAACACCGTCTCCACCGCATTGCCATTGCCGACATCAAAAAGCCACTTGCGCGTGCCATCGGCCGAGACATGATCTTGCAACACCTTGGGCGGCGTGATTTCAGCCTCTTGCGCAAGCTTGGCGCGAAAGTCTTTTGCGAGATCCGACATCTCGGAAAAATCGCTGGCCCCACGCTGATGAATCCATTTCAACAACTGGCGGGCCCGAAACGGCTTTTCGCCACGGGCCACGCACCAGTCAGTAAGGGCCTGAGGAGACAGGCCGAGCAGGTTCACTTATCTTGAATACACAGACATTGCAGGGAAGAAAAATGCCACTTCCGCTGCAGCGGTTTCAGGGCCATCGGAGCCGTGCACTGCATTGGCATCAATGCTGGTGGCAAAGTCGGCGCGAATGGTGCCAGGTTCGGCTTTCTTGGGATCGGTGGCGCCCATGAGCTCGCGGTTTTTAGCAATCGCGTTGTCGCCCTCTAACACCTGGATCATGACCGGGCCGGAAACCATAAAGTCCACAAGGTCTTTAAAGAAGGGGCGCTCGCGGTGCACGCCGTAAAACGCCTCGGCTTCGGTACGGGATAAGTGACGCATTTGCGAGGCCACGATTTTCAGGCCGTTGGTCTCAAAGCGGGAATAGATTTTGCCGATCACGTTTTTTGCAACGGCGTCGGGTTTGATAATGGACAGGGTGCGCTCAATAGCCATAGTGTTTCCAAGAGTCATGAGGAGGATTAAAAGTTTCATTCGGGGCCTGGGGACAGGTCCCGAACTTTTCCCTACTTGATTTGTCAAGTAATCCTGCGATTATAAGCGCTCGCGCCAGTCCGATCGGCATCCTGCCCCGGGTCTCTGGCAGAAATAGAAGGAGAGAAAACACATGTTTCCAGGCTTGAATAACACCGCCTCTTTGCCCCGCGCCGAGTCCTCGGTTGCTCGCAATCGGGTGCTGCGGAACACCTACTGGCTGCTCGCAGCCTCGATGGTGCCAACCGCCATTGGGGCTTGGGTGGGCATGCAGTTTGGCTTTTCTTGGTTTGCCGGCAGCCCCTTGATTGGCGTTCTGCTGTTTTTAGGCATTGCCTTTGGCTTTTTCTGGGGCATTGAGCGCACCAAGCACTCCACCACCGGGGTCTACCTGCTCTTGGGCTTTACATTTTTCATGGGCTTGATGCTCTCGCGCCTGCTGGGCATTGCCGTGGGCATGACCAATGGCGTGCAGCTCATTGGCGTTGCCGGAGCTGGCACTGCGGCCGTGTTTTTTGGCATGGCGAGCGTGGCAGCCACCACCAAGCGCGACCTGTCGAACATGGGCAAATTCCTGATGATCGGCGTGGTCATGTTGCTGGTGGCCAGTGTTGCCAATATCTGGCTGCAAATGCCTGCGCTCATGCTCACGGTGTCGACGCTTGCGGTTGGAATCTTCTCGCTCTTTTTGCTTTACGACCTTAACCGCATCATGAGCGGCGGCGAGACCAACTACATCTCGGCAACGCTGGGGGTGTACTTAAGCGTTTACAACATCTTCAGTAATTTGCTGGTGTTGTTGATGTCGCTCTTTGGCGGCAACCGCGAGTAACACGTCATCGCGAGGAGCGCGTAGCGCGACGTGGCGATCCATCAGGCGAACTGCAACTCCGCCAACCGAGCATAAACGCCGCCTTGGGCCACCAAGGCGGCATGCGTGCCCCGCTCCACCACCTTCCCCGCATCCATCACAAGAATTTCATCGGCCCGCAGCACGGTGGCCAAACGATGCGCAATAGTGAGCGAGGTCCGCCCCGGCAACACTTCATCGAGCGCGCGCTGCACTTCGCGCTCGGATTCGGCATCCAACGCACTCGTGGCTTCATCAAGCAAAAGAATCGGCGGGTTTTTCAGAATCGCTCGCGCAATGGAAATGCGCTGCTTTTGCCCGCCCGACAAACGCACACCACGCTCACCCAGAAAGCTTTGATAGCCATTGGGCAGCGCAGAAATAAAGTCATGGGCATGCGCCGTACGGGCAGCCGCCATCACTTCTTCGTCGGTTGCATCGAGCCTGCCATAGCGAATGTTTTCCATGGCCGAAGCTGCAAAGATCACAGCATCTTGCGGAACAATTCCGATCATCGAGCGCAACTGATCCAAGGGCCAATCGCGAATGTCGCGGCCAAAGACCGACAGGCTGCCGGCCTGATAGTCATAAAAACGCAGCAGCAAGGAAAAGATCGTGCTTTTGCCCGCGCCTGATGCGCCGACCAAGGCCACTCGTGCGCCGGTAGGCACATCGAAACTTAGGTGATTGAGCGCCTTGACTTGGGGGCGCGAGGGGTAGGAGAAATCAAGATCGGTCGCCGTTAGTGCGAGGGCGGTGGATTGCCACGGCCCTTCGGGCCTCGCAATGACGGGTGAGGCTCGGGCCTCGGTGACGGGTGAGGCTTGGGCCCCGGTGACGGCATCCGAAGCCTGCATCAACTCCACAAGCCGCTCAGTCGCGCCGGCAGCGCGCTGCAAATCGCCCCACACTTCCGACAGCGCACCAATCGAGCCCGCCACCAGCACCGCATACAACACGAACTGTGTGAGCTCGCCGAACGACAACGCGCCGCTTGCCACTTGCTTGGCACCCAACCACAGCACAAACACAATCACACCAAAGGCCAAAAAAATGGCCACCGCAGTCAAGGTGGAACGCAGCCGAATTCGGCGGCGCGCTTCAGAAAACGCCGCCTCTACCGCAGCAACAAATCGGCCTTGCTCGTAAGGCTCACGCACAAAGGCTTGCACGGTGGTCATGGCATTTAACACTTCACCCGCCATGGCCGATGTATCGGCCACTTTGTCTTGGCTGACCCGCGAGATACGGCGCACCTTGCGACCCAGGGCCCACAGCGGCAGCACCACCAAGGCCAAGAGCAAGATCATTAAGCCTGCAAGCCAGGCATTGGTGATCAGCATCATGATCATGCCGCCCACAAACATGACCGCGCTGCGCAAGGCCATTGAAATACTAGTGCCCACAAGGGTCTGCACCAACGTGGTGTCGCTGGTCAGGCGAGACAACACCTCACCCGTTTGCAAGGTTTCAAAATAGGCGGGGCGCTGTCGCATGACATTTTGAAATACCTCGGCGCGAATATCGGCCACCACGCGCTCGCCCAGCCAAGACATGACATAAAAACGACTAGCGGTAACCACGGCCACTAAGCCCGCCAGCGCCAATAAATTTATAAACTTTTGGTCGATCAATTCACTTGCAAGGCCAGTGTCCACCAAATCTCGAAAGGCCAGAGGCACGGCCAAGGTTGCTGCCGCCGCCAGCACCAGAAACAAAAAGGCCAGCGACCATTGGCCGGCATAGCGTGAAAAAAGCCGGTACTGAACCAGCCACTCCCACAAACCCGAGAGCTTGCGGGTCGGCTTGGGCCGATCAGTCATTGAGTGCGCCGACATGCAAAGCCTGTCTTATAAAAAACGATCCAACAGCCGACGGCTGTGGCGATCGAGCTGCTGCGGGTCGCGAATCATAAAGTGCACGCCGTGGGTATCGAGAATGAGCAGCATGGTGCGGCCTAGTCTGCGAATATCTTCTTCGCCTTTCAGTGTCAGTTCACAGGGCCCACGGTCTGTTTCAACCCGCCAAGTGCTCGGTGCCACAAAAGAAGAGACCGAGGAGATTTTTTGAATCTCAGGCATGAACTCACGCTCGTTTAACTCTTCAAGCAGCACGGCCTGAGACCCGTGGTCTAAGTCGGCCGCACGCTCAATCCAGGCGCATTCGTGGCCATCGGCGCCCACCAGGGAAATGCTGCCCTGCGTGTCATGAATCGGAAACGCACGAATCGCAGCAACCGGTTCATGAATGCTGCCGTCTGCCAGCGTGAGCCGAAGCTTGCCCAAGGCATTGCGCTCGAGTTTCATGACGACTCACCCTCGACAAACATGCGCTCGTTCGCATGCTGGCGCAGTTGCGCCTGATGCAGCCGCCAATACGCGCCTTGTGCGCTCATGAGCTGATCATGCGAGCCGATTTCCACAATTTCGCCTTTATCCATCACCACCAAACGATCGGCCTTGCGCAGGGTCGACAGGCGATGGGCAATGGCAATCGTGGTGCGGCCCTTCACCAAATTATCAAGCGCCTTTTGAATTTCTTTTTCGGTTTCGGTGTCCACACTGGAAGTGGCCTCATCCAAAATCAGAATGCGCGGGTTAATTAACAAGGCTCGCGCAATTGAAATGCGCTGGCGCTCTCCGCCCGAAAGCCCTTGGCCGCGCTCGCCCACCAAAGAGTCATAGCCCAAGGGCAGGCGCAAGATAAATTCATGGGCATGGGCAGCCCGGGCTGCCGCAATAATTTCCGCACGGCTTGCATCAGGCCGACCGTAGGCAATGTTCTCGGCAATAGTTCCAAAAAACAAAAATGGCTCTTGAAGCACTAAGCCAATGTGCTGCCGATAGTCGGCGATTTTCAAAGAACGAATGTCGGTGTGATCGACCAAAATCGCGCCATCGGCCACATCGTAAAAACGGCAAATCAGGTTCACCAGCGTGCTTTTTCCCGAGCCGCTGTGTCCCACCAGGCCAATCATTTCTCCCGGCGCGATCTCAAGGCTGAGCTTGCGAATCACGGTGCGGTTGCCGTAGCGAAAGCCCACATTGCGCAGGCTTAATGCGCCTTCCACTTTGGGCAATGCCACAGGCCGCACAGGCTCAGGCACGCTGGAGACATGATCCAAAATGTCAAAGATTCGCTTGGCCCCCGCTGCCGCTTTTTGCGTAAACGACACAATTCGGCTCATGGAATCGAGCCGGGTATAAAAGCGCCCAATGTAGGTGAGAAAAGCGGTGAGCACGCCCACGGTGACACTGCCCTGCGCAATCAGCCAAATGCCAAAAGCCCAAATCACCAACAAGCCAAGCTCAGTGAGCAAGGTCACGGTTGGGGAAAACAAGGACCAAAGGCGATTGAGCTTGTCATTAACTTCCAGGTTGTAACGATTGGCATCGCGAAAACGCTGCGACTCGCGCTCCTCCTGGGCAAAGGCCTTCACTACCCGAATGCCGGGAATGGTATCGGCCAGCACATTGGTCACCTCCGACCAAACACGATCAATCTTTTCAAAGCCCGTTCTCAACCGATCGCGCACGATATGAATTAGCCACACAATAAACGGCAGCGGAATCAAGGTTGCCAAGGCCAATGTCGGGTTAATTGAAAACAGAATCACGGTGGTCATGGCGATCATCAGCACATCGGTTGCAAACTCCAACAAATGCAGCGACAAAAACACATTGATTCGATCGGTCTCACTGCCAATGCGGGCCATTAAGTCGCCGGTGCGCCGGCGGCCAAAGTATTCCAACGAAAGCTTGAGCAAATGGTCATAAGTGGCAGTGCGAAGATCGGCGCCAATCCGCTCTGAAACCAAGGCCAAGACATAGGTTTTAGCCCAGCCCAAACCCCACGCGACCGCCGCCGAAGCAAACAGCCCAAACAGAAGCCAGGCCACCAAGCCCCAATCAATGGGCTGGCCACTCTGAAATGGGATCAACACATCGTCCATTAAGGGAATGGTGAGATACGGCGGCACCAAGGTGGCTGCCGTTGAGGCCAGCGTGAGCACAAAGCCCAAAAGCAGCTGGCCTTGATAGGGTTTGGCAAAGCGCCACAGGCGCAGCAGGGTCCAGGTCGATGGCGGCTTGAGTTCAGGCTGGCTCGTCTCGGCCGGCTCTTCCTCAGGCAGCTCTAAGGGCCGCAGCTGAAACGCCTCGATGAGCCGCGCCGCCTGGCGGCTTCGGGCGCCAATGCGCGTGCGCCACAGGGCACAACGCACCCCTTGGTCAATCAGCTCAAAGGTGCCCACACCCTGATGGTCAGAAAACGCAAGCTGCATGCCTTGCTTCAAAGGCCAGGCACGCACGGTGTGCTGGCCTGCGGCGCCGACTAGCGCCACAAGGCGGTCTTGCGTCAGAATGAGAAGACCTGAAGAAAATCGAAGCGTGTCATCCAGATCAAGCTCAATCCACGCCACTGGCTCGCTGCCCGCAAGCTCGCGCCCTGCCGCCTCGGCCCACGGGCTGGGCAGGCCGAACGAAGTCGGGCTGGGTGCATCAAAGGGCACAGGAGAAGCGCTAATTTTCGTTCCCGAAGCTGAAAAACGCTGGCAAAAGCCGCATCAAGTAAAGCGCTTCATTGTAAAGCCTTGCCCGTACGCCTGACATGAAACATCAACCCATCAAATTTTTGCGTGTGAACTGCCTGCAGGGCCCAAATATCTGGACCTATCGCAGCATCATCGAGGCTGTCATTGATATTGGTGCGCTCGAGGATTACCCCTCCAACAAAATCCCGGGATTTGTTGATCGGCTCAGCGCATGGCTACCCGGCCTGATTGAACATCACTGCAGCCCGGGGTATCGCGGTGGGTTTTTGGAGCGTTTGCAAGAAGGCACCTGGCCGGGACATATCCTGGAGCATGTCGCGCTTGAATTACAAACCATGGCCGGCATGCCCATGGGCTATGGTCGGGCTCGATCCACTGACCAGCGCGGCGTTTACAAGGTGGTGATTCGCACCCGACAAGAGGAAGTGGGCCGACAGGCACTGAGCGAGGCCGCAGACTTGCTGATCGCCGCGATTAACAACGAACCGTTTCGGGTAGAAGATTGCGTCAAGCGCCTGATGGCCTTAATCGACAAGCATGCGCTGGGGCCCAGCACCGCCTGTATTGTCGATGCGGCAGCCGAGCGGAAAATTCCAGCGCTACGACTCACTTCCGGCAACCTGGTGCAGCTGGGCTACGGCGCTCGCCAAAAACGGATTTGGACTGCAGAAACCGATCTCACCAGCGCGATTGGCGAGGGTATCTCGCGCGACAAAGACCTGACCAAACAGTTGCTGTCCAACTGCGGGGTGCCCGTGCCGCGCGGTGAAATTGCCACGAGCCCCGAGCATGCCTGGGAGCTTGCGCAAGAAATCGGTTTGCCGGTGGTGATCAAGCCTACCGATGGCAACCATGGCCGCGGCGTGGTGCTGGATCTTCACACCGAGCAGGCGGTATGTGCCGCCTATGCGGTTGCGCAGGCCGAAGGCTCAGAGGTGATGGTGGAGCAATGCATTGCCGGACAAGAGCACCGACTCTTGATTGTGCACGGCGAATTGATTGCGGCGGCCCGTGGTGAACAGGCCCACATTATGAGCGATGGCAAGCACACGGTCATGCAATTGATTGAATCTCAAATCAATATCGACCCGCGCCGTGGCGAGGAGGAAGATTTTCCGCTGGATACGATCCGCTTGCCGGAAAACACCACCGTGATGCTTGAGCTTGCGCGCCAGGGCTTTACGCCTGACTCAGTCCCCGATGCAGGCCTGCGCATTCTGGTGCAAAGAACCGGCGTGATGACCCAAGACATTACCGATGAAGTGCACCCCAGCGTTGCCAGAACCGCGGCGCTGGCTGCGCGTATTGTGGGCTTGGATATTGCTGGAATCGACTTGGTGGCTTCTGACATTAGCAAGCCCTTGCACGAACAAAGGGGCGCTGTTGTCGAAGTCAACGCGGGCCCAGGGTTGCTCATGCATTTAAAGCCCGCCTCGGGCAAGCCCCGGCCTGTGGGGCAGGCAATTGTCAACCACTTGTTCGGGCCCAATGATGATGGCCGAATTCCCTTGGTCGGCGTGACCGGTGATCAAAGCGCAAGCCAGGCGGCGATCTTTGTTGCGCAGCTGCTGGGCATGGCCGGTCACAACTGCGGGCTTTCGTGCAATGAGCGTGTTGAGCTTGAGGTAGACCATATTAAAACTATGTTGGAGCCCAGCCCAGACTCGGCCCAACATGTGCTCATGAACCGCATGCTGACCGCTGCCGTGATCGAATGCACGGCGCGGCAAATTCTTGATCGCGGCCTTGCCTATGACCGCTGCCAAGTGGGTGTCGTAACGGCAGTGCCAGCGCCTGAGGGCCTAGACGATCACTACATCAGCACACTGGATCAAATGCGCACAGTGCTTCGCACCCAAGTCGATGTGGTGCTGCCCACCGGCTGTGCCGTGCTCAATGCCGATGACGACATGTGTATCAGCATGGCCGAGCTGTGTGATGGGGAAGTGATATTTTTCACAACACAGGAGACCCACCCTTTGATCGCCACCCATATTGAAAAAGGGGGGCGGTTTTTACGGGTCAACGGCGCAGAAATTGTGTTGTGCGAACAATCCGGCGAATCCACGGTTGCGCAATGCCCCGGGCCTTTAGGGCCGTTGTCCCGCCACGATCAGTCGGCCCGTTGCGCCTTGCTCGCTGCAGTTGGTGCGGGCCTGGCCATGCACATGAGCCCCGTGCTGATTCGTGCGGGCATTGACAGTCTTAACCTGAATTAAGCCCATGAATATCTCTCGAATCAGAGCGTTGCGCGGCCCCAACCTGTGGAATCGCAGCACCGCCATTGAAGCAGTGGTGTCATGCACAGGCGACGAATCCGATCTGTCGCTCATGCCGGGCTTTATTGACCGGCTTCGGCAACGATTCCCCGATATTGGCGCCCTGCCCGAGCCTACCGCACAAGGCGTGATTTCAATGGCGCATGCCTTAGAGCTTGCAACGCTTGCGCTTCAAACCCATGCGGGCTGTCAAGTCGCTTTTAGCCGAACTGCCCAAGCCCCCGAGCCTGGCGTGTTTCAAGTGGTGGTGGAATACACCGAAGAAGAAGTTGGCCGTCTTGCTCTGGAGCTTGCGCAAGCGCTGATTCAATCGGCCGTTGATGACACGCCCTTCGATACCTTGGCCGCAATCGGAAAACTCAGAGCGCTTGATGAAGATGTGCGCTTAGGGCCCTCGACCGCTTCAATTGTTGATGCCGCAGTGGCCCGAGGCATTCCCTATCGCAGGCTCACACAAGGCAGCCTGGTGCAACTGGGCTGGGGCCATAAGCAACGGCGTATTCAAGCGGCAGAAATTGACTCCACCAGCGCAATTGCCGAAGAGATTGCGCAAGACAAGGAGCTCACCAAGCAACTGCTGCATGCCGCTGGCATTCCTGTACCGCGGGGCAAGGTGGTGGATAGCCCCGAGCAGGCCTGGGCAGTCGCCTGTGAACTCGGTGGGCCGGTGGTGGTCAAGCCGCGCGATGGCAACCAAGGCAAAGGTGTAACAGTCAACGCACAAACCCGTGAACAGGTGATTGCCGGGTATCACACGGCACGATCATTTCGAAGCGATGTGATTGTGGAACGCTATCTTCCGGGCATTGATTACCGGTTACTGGTGGTGGGCAATCAGCTCGTTGCGGCCGCACGACGCGAGCCTCCCTTGGTGATTGGCGATGGCGAGCGCACCGTGGCCCAGCTCGTGGATCAGGTCAATGCCGACCCGCGCCGTGGCGATGGCCATGCCACGCCCCTGACGCGGATTTCGATTGATGAGATCGCGCTGGATCGACTGGCAGAACAAGGGCTTACACCCGACTCGGTGCCCCCACTGGGCATGCGGGTCGTGCTGCGAAACAACGCAAATTTATCGACCGGCGGCACCGCCACCGATGTGACCGATGAAGTGCACCGCGATGTGGCGGCGCGCGCCATTGCCGCCGCACAAATGGTGGGCTTGGATATTTGTGGCATTGATATTGTTTGCGAAAACATCAACACCCCGCTTGAAGTTCAGCACGGCGGCATTGTCGAGGTGAACGCGGCCCCGGGCTTGCGCATGCACTTAAGCCCTTCGTTTGGCAAAAGCCGAAATGTCGGCGAAGCCGTGATCAGCCACATGTTTGCCAAAGACGACGATGGCCGCATTCCGGTGGTGGCAGTGACTGGCACCAATGGAAAAACCACCACGGTGCGATTGATTGCGCACTTCATGAAAAACCAAGGCCTGAAAGTCGGCATGACCAATACCGACGGGGTATACATTGATGGCCAACAAATCGATAGCGGCGATTGCAGCGGGCCACGCAGCGCAAGAAATGTGCTGATGCACCCCGATGTTGAAGCGGCCGTGTTTGAAACCGCGCGTGGCGGCATGTTGCGCGAAGGCTTGGCCTATGACCGCTGCCAGGTTGCCGTGGTGACCAATGTCGGCACCGGCGATCACCTGGGCTTGAATTTCATTACCACGGTGCAAGACCTACGAGTGCTTAAGCGCGTGGTGGTGCTTAATGTTGCGCCCAATGGAATGGCCGTGCTTAATGGCGCCGACCCCAATGTCGCCAGCATGGCCAAGCATTGCCCAGGGCAAGTGACTTTTTTTGGGCCCAACGAACACCACCCCGTGATCGCCACGCACCGGGCACTGGGCAAACGCGTTATTTTTGTTCGCGACAATGTGATCGTTGCTGCAGAAGGTGAAACGGAAATTGAACTGAGTCTTGCTGACATTCCGCTGACACGCTCTGGGGCCTTGCAGTTTCAAGTGGAAAACGCCATGGCGGCAATTGGGGCGGCCTGGGCGCTTGGCTATTCATGGCCCAGCATTCGGGCCGGGCTCAAAGGGTTTGTGAGTGATGCAGACTCTGTGCCGGGGCGCTTTAATGTGTTTGAGTATCGCGGCGCTACGGTGATTGCCGACTATGGCCATAACCCCGATGCGATTGCGGCGCTATGCGACGGTGTGGCAAAAATTCCAGCGCAACGCCGAATCGCCGTGATTAGCGGTGCAGGCGATCGGCAAGACAAGGACATTCGCGAGCAAACCCGTTTGCTGGGCTCGGTGTTTGACCATGTGATTCTGTACGAAGATGCCTGCCAGCGCGGCCGTGCCGATGGCGAGGTCATCGCGCTGTTGCGCGAAGGCTTGGTAGGCGCAAGCCAAACCAAATCGACAGAGGAGATTCATGGCGAATTTCTTGCCATCGACTCCGCCTTTAAACAGTTGGCGCCGGGCGATGTCTGCCTGATTTTGATTGACCAGGTGGAGCAGGCGCTGGCCTATATCCGCGAAAAATGTGGCGGTTGAGCCCGCGACCGATTTGGGCTAGACTTTCGGGCTCGTGGCGATTTAGCTCAGTTGGTTAGAGCGACGGAATCATAATCCGCAGGTCCGGGGTTCGAATCCCTGAATCGCCACCAAAAAACACAAGGCCCCTGCAAAGGGGCTTTTGTTTTATCTCTAGGCCGCAATCAACGAACACTGCTTGATTCGAGCGAGTTCCTTGTGAAGGGTTCGCTTCGCCATCTCGGTGTCAAAACGGGCCTGCCCCCGTAACCACCACCCCTCGCTCAACCCGAAGTACTTGCACAGCCGCAAGTCAGTGTCTGCCGTAATTGCGCGGCGACCCGCCACGATTTCACCAATACGGCCTGGGGGAACACCAATCTCTTTTGCGAGCCGATATTTAGTAATGCCGAGTGGCTTTAAAAACTCTTCTTCCAGCATTTCGCCTGGCGTGATGGGATCAATTCGTCTCATGCTCATTTCCTTTTCAGTGATAGTCCACTATTTCAACGTCGTAAGCGCCATCTGCCGCCCATCGAAAACACAAACGCCACTGATCATTAATCCGAATACTGTGTTGGCCTTTTCTTTTGCCTTTTAGCGCCTCAAGCCGGTTCCCAGGCGGAACTCTCAGATCCTCAAGCTTTTCAGACCACTCTAGCTGCTCGAGCTTTCTAAGCGCTTGGCGCTCGAAAGTCGCCCAACGCTTGACCGCGTAGCCCGAGAACAACTTTTGCGTGTCGGCACATTTAAAGGTTTTGATCGGCACGGGAGCAATAATAACGCGATGCGTATATATCCGTCAAGCGTATATATCCGACAGCGGAGATGCGATTGCGCGGTGGCCATCATCATGTGAGCTCCCGTTAAAGGTTTTATTACAGGGCGGGGCTTCACCTTTGTAACTCATTGATTTTATTGAATAAATGTGGATAGATTTTCATTACAATCGGCTGGCCCGGCTTTTGCTTTTAAGAAGCTGTTTTTTCGAATAACTGCTCAAACGCTCCGATAAAAGACTCAGTTGGCTGAGCGCCCTGAATCAGGTACTGCTCATTTAAGATAATCGACGGTACCGAATGAATACCAAGGCTGTGATAGCGCTCCCCCATGCGGGATCGGGTCAAGACAATCACCTTTGATAACGGAAAAGAGTTTGCTCATCATCGCGTCATTGATCAAGCGCTGGGCTCTAAGGCCTACTTTGCCGATCCCTTTGCCAGCTGGCAGCGAGGCAGCAATGAAAACCTCAATGGATTGGTGCGCCAGTACATCCCCAAAAAACGCCCCTTATCAAGTTTGACCGAAAAGGAACTTAAAATGATCGAACATCGCTTAAACCATCGACCCAGAAAACGACTGGGATTTAAAACACCGCATGAAGTCTTTTATCAATCACTAAATCGCGTTGCACTTCGTGGTTGAATCCGCCAAAGTAAAAAAGGGGTTGACGCCCATGAATAACCTGCATAGAGTGCGCCCCAGTACGTAACGGGAGAGACCGCAGAAGATGCGGCGCCGAAGGAGCAACCGCCCCGGAAACTCTCAGGCAAAAGGACCGCTACCGAAGAAATCTCTGAAGAGCCTTTGGCGCACGTCCGCCAGAGCACCGCAGGAGCAAGCAGGCCCGCGCACCATCGGCCCGCGAATCTCTCAGGTCTAAAACAGAGGGGGCGCATCTAACGCATTTTGCGTTAGATGCCTAACCCCCGACGTTGAGGAGACCTTCACATGAGCAAATCTTTTGTCGTAGTGGGTGGCGGCATTACAGGCGTCACTACCGCCTATTCATTAGCCAAGGCCGGTTTCGATGTCACCCTGATTGAAAAGAATCGTTACCCCGGCATGGAAACATCCTATGCCAATGGCGGACAGCTTTCGGCCTCAAACGCGGAAGTCTGGACCCACCCTTCCACCATCATCAAGGGCCTGAAATGGATGTTCAAAAACGATGCGCCTTTATTGATGAACCCCACGCCAACATGGCACAAACTGAGTTGGATGGCCGAGTTTGTCGCAGCGATTCCCCAATACAGGAAAAATACGATTGACACCGCAAGAATGGCCATTGAATCGCGTGAGCACCACTTTGCATGGGCCAAGGCCGAGGGCATTGAGTTTGACCATAAACGCGAGGGGATTTTGCATATCTATCGCGACAAAAAAGGCTTTGACCATGCCGGAGAGGTCTCGAAATTGCTCGCAAAAGGCGGGCTGCCACGCCGTGCGGTAACACCACAGGAAATGAAGGCCATTGAGCCCACTCTGCATGGCCAGTACTACGGTGGTTATTTCACGGAGAGCGATTCAACCGGCGATATTCATAAGTTCACCTACGGACTGGCCAAAGCCTGTGAGCGGATTGGTGTCAAGATTCTCAATGAGCATGAAGTGCTCAGCGTTGCAGCCAATGGCCAAAGCGCATTTGTTCAGGTGAGGCACGCGGGCGATACCGATTCACTGACCTTTGACGGCATTGTGGTCTGCGCAGGCGTACATGGCCGGCGCCTGGCCGCGCAGCTTGGCGATCGGCTCAATATCTATCCGGTGAAGGGCTACTCGATTACCGTGAACCTACCCGACAGCACAAGCCAGGCTGCCGCACCCCAGGTGAGCCTGCTTGACGATGAAACCAAGCTGGTGACCAGCCGTCTTGGCGATGACCGCTTCCGTGTTGCAGGCACTGCGGAATTTAACGGCATTAATCTCGATATTCGTGCAGACCGTATCCAGCCGCTTATTCAGTGGGTCAACCAATGCTTCCCGGAAATTGACACCCGCAAGGTTGTGCCCTGGGCAGGCCTGCGCCCAATGATGCCCAACATGCTGCCGCGGGTTGGGGCAGGCAAGAAAAGCAATGTGTTTTACAACACGGGCCATGGCCACTTGGGCTGGACTCTGAGTGCGATTACCGCGCACCAGCTCACGGGGCATGTTCTGGAATGGGCCAAACCGAAAGCCTTCGGAATGCCGAACCCTGCCGGATCCTTGGCGTAAAACTCGACTCCAACGGCACCTGCTAAAACAACGGGCTAAGGGCTCCCGGCACTGCCGGGAGCCCAAACGCGGGGCCGAATCATCATGGGCGAGAATTCCCAGACATATAAGCTAAAAGCCCCAATCCAGCTCAAGGCCGAGGCATAGAGCGCCCAGCCTGAAAAAGACGTTGGCATTAATGCAAAAAGCCGAAGAGCACTGGCCGAAAGCACCAGCCAATACCCGGCCACCATTGCAGAACTCAGGTGCAAGGGACGACCAAGATGGCCTAAAGCGGTTCGCGTAATCATGCCGATAATCAGGACAGAAAACCCGCCCATGGCAACAGTATGAACAAACCAGGCTGCCCGAAGGCCAGGATCTAATAATTTCACTGCCGCAGCGATAAGACCCAAACCGGTAACACCATAGCCGAGATACAAAATCCAAAGAATCGGTCGCGACCGCACTGCCCAGGGTTTCCAAGTCAGTACCTGCCAAAGGGAAACCGCGCCAATGAGCATTAACAGACCTGCGGTGAAAAAAATATAGTCAAAAAATAAGCCCGCAATTACCCCTGCCGAGAGGCCCAGCTGAACTTGGCCGCTCACGGTGTGTTTCGCGATTTCCAAACCAGGCACAGCGCGCATGGCAAAAAACGGAATAACGCGGCGGCCCACCAACAGAACCAACATGGCCATGAACATCAGGCCCACGTAAAAGTAACGCATGATCTGTGCGTAATCGGCAAGCCAGGCAGCCCATGTAAACAAAAGGTTAGCAATAGCCAATCCCGCCATCACGAGCGGCACACCATAGTTGCGTCGATTTCTACTGTTAAGGACTGCTATCGCCATGGCAGAGGCGGCGCCGCCGAGAAACAGAGTTTCGGCAATCGCCGCTGCCGCGAAGGCTATCTGGCCAGGAAGAAGATAAAAAATTCGGGCAGCAAGCCAAAGCAAACAGGCGGCTGCAAGCCACGGTCTAGGCATTGGGTTGAGGCCGGTCCAGTTTGCGCCGGCTGTCATCAGAAAACCAACCGCAATTGTCACGATAAAACCCCAGAACATTTCGTGACCGTGCCAGACAACCCCTTGCAGCGAACCCACAAGCCAATGTGGAAAGAAAATCCACAAGAAGATCGCCAGCGCCGCCCAGCTAGCGCCCGCCAGATACAGGGGCCTAAATCCCAGTTCAAGAAATGCCCGAAGGCTCGGCGAATTGCGACCCGGTCGGTAAGGCTCTTCGATTCTCAACAATTGCGACATGGTCTTTGCTCTCCATGTGAAAAGGGCCCTCTTAACGAGAGCCCTTTTTTTCTGCTTTAGCGCCTATCAATACACATCACGTTGGGTATTGTAGATATTGAACTTGCCCGTCGGGGTAATCAAACGAGGATCTTTAATGACGGCCTTTAACTTTAAGGTTTTATCATCCACCACAACAATTGCACTTTCTTTGTTCTTGGCAGACCAGACCGAAAACCATACCTCATCGCCCGCCTTGTTGTATTCCGGCTGCACAACACGCTTAGCGCCATCGTCTTTAATGCCAGCCCAGTCAGCGACCGGTAACACTTTAAAGCCTTTGTCGAGGTTATTGATGTCGTAGACCGCAACCGACTGGGAAATCTTGGGATCGGGGTGCAGTGTTGTATCGACATATAGATTTTTAGACTTGGGGTGGGTTTTAATGAACAAGGAACCCGCACCCTGGCCTGTCAGTTTCGCAACTTCCTTAAAGGCATACTGCTTGTTGCCTTTTGGATCAGTGCCAATCAAGGAGATGGTCTCATCACCCAAATGACCGGTTGCCCATACGGGACCAAACTTCGGATGCTTGAAGTTCGCACCACGACCCGGGTGAGGAATCTTACCCACATCGATCAGACTCACAAGCTTGCCCTCTTTGGCATCGACTGCAGCAATCTTGTTGCTTTGATTGGCTGCCACCATGAAGTAGCGTTTGCTTGAATCCCAACCGCCATCGTGCAGGAAGCGGGCCGTGCCAATCTCAGTAACTTTTAAGGCATCGAGATTCGAATAATCCACCATGAGTGTCTTACCCGTCTCTTTCACGTTCACAATAAATTCAGGTTTGTAGTGTGAGGCGACGATCGAGGCCACACGTGGCTCGGGGTGATACTCCTGTTTGTCTACTGTCATGCCACGGGTGCTGACAATCTTTTTAGGTTCTAGCGTATCGCCATCCATAATCACATACTGGGGTGGCCAGTAGGCACCGGCAATGGCCAGCTTGTCTTCATAGCCCTTGAACTTGCTGGTATCGACCGAGCGCGCTTCCAGACCAATTCGAATCTCGGCAACGTTATCGGGCTTTTCCATCCACAGGTCAATCATGTTGATCTTGCCGTCGCGGCCGATCACAAAAACGTAGCGCCCCGAGGCCGAGGTACGGGAAATATGCACCGCATAGCCGGTCTTGACGATGTTGATGATTTTTTTGGTGTCACCATCAATTAGTGCTACCTCGCCCGTGTCGCGCAGTGTCGTTGAGAAAATGTTGTCAATATTGAAGTTGTTCATTTTCTTCTTAGGCCGCTTCTCGGGAGGGATCACAACTTTCCAAGTGGCCTTCATTTGCTCCATGCCGAACTCGGGTGGCATCGGCGGATCGTGCTGGATGTAGCGCGCCATCATGTCGACCTCTTTTTCATTCATTTCACCGGAAGTCAGCCAGTTCGGCATGCCCGCAGGCGACCCATAAGCAATAAAGACCTTGAGATATTCGGTACCAGAAGCCACCGTTAGATCCGGTGTGAGGGCTTTACCTGTAGCCCCTTTACGTAATACGCCATGACAGCCTGCGCAACGTTCGAAATAAATCGTTCGCGCCTTATCAAATTCGGCCTGGGTCATGGGGGGCGCCTTGGGGTTCGTGCTCTGCACCATGGGCTCACCCGCCAAGGGTGAGGAGCCTGCGTGATACCCCAACTCACCCGGGGTAACGCCCTTTTTTTCCTGGGCATAGGCGGTCACTGCAACCGAGGAGGCCATGAGTGCCGCAATCGCTGTGAATCGTAAGATCTTCATTTGGACATCCCTTCTGTATAAAACCGTTCACTGCCATATATTTTTCGTGGATCTACAGCCCAACTCACCTGCAGCTGGGAGAATTCTGGAATTAGCCGAAAATCTGATCCTTGATTGCACTCAACAATTTCATCGATTCATCAGCCACTAAAATAAGGCCCGACCATGCCTACCCACCCGATCAACCCAATTGAGGTTTTTGCCCGGCTGCCCCTGTTTGCTGCCCTGCAGCCCGGGCAGCGAGAGCGCCTGGCCGAGCACACCCGAGAGCAACGGGTCTCCAGGGGAGAAACCCTGTTTCGCCGGGGAGACATGGCCAATGGCTTTTATGTGGTGATTTTTGGGCAGATCAAGCTGGTGATCGACTCGCCGCAGGGCGATGAGAAAGTCGTGGAAATCGTGAATCAGCGGCAAAGCTTCGGCGAGGCCGTCATGTTTCTGAACCGCCCCTACCCGGTGTCAGCGGTGAGCCTGAACGACACTCTGTTACTGCATGTCCCCAAGTCGGCGCTCGATACTTCACTGGCCGAAGACCCCACCTTTGCCCGGGCCATGCTGGCTGGGCTCTCGGCCCGGCTGCACGCACTGGTCAAGGATGTAGAAAGCTATTCGATTCGTTCAACCACACAGCGGGTAATCGGCTACTTACTGCAACAGTGCCCCGATGATGCCGACGGGGAAATGACGGTCGAATTGCCCACCTCCAAATTAATCGTGGCGTCTCGCCTGAGCATCACCCCGGAAACCCTCTCACGAATTTTTGGAAAACTTCAACACGATAATTTGATTCGTGTGCAAGGCCGCTCGGTGATCATTCCCAACGTAAAAGCCCTACAGGACTTTGTGGATTAGGCCTTTCGTGGGCCAAGACTCAATCCTCTTGATAGCTGTCAAGGATTTTCGCACCGCGAAGCGATGATCATGGTCCGGACCCGCAACTACTTTTTAATGTGAGCCCGCCCGCACCATGACCCCAGCAGCCTCCGAATTGACGGAATCCAGCGTTCGACAGGTGCTCTCCCAGATCATTGACCCCGAAGTCGGGGCCAGCATCGTGGACATGGGGCTGATCTATGGCATTCGACTCAGCAGTGATGAAGTCATCATTGACATGACCATGACTTCTCCGGCCTGCCCCATGGGTGAAATGATTCTGGAAGATATCGATCAGACCCTTGATCATTACCTGCCCAAAGGCATGCTCCACACGGTCAATGTCGTATGGGATCCACCCTGGGACCCTTCCAAAATGAGCCCAGCACTCAGGCAACGGTTTCAGCTCGATGAAGACCCCAGCAATATCGACGGCCTGGATCTCGAGAAGTATTTGAAGTGAAGTCCTTATTCACCCAGCGATTGCGTCCTGTACTGTTTGCAATTGCCGCCTTGACCTTAGTCGTCGGCCTTGTGGCGGGCCTTGCACG
>QXGG01012830.1_pt1 | contig 70524 bp, 64 predicted proteins | sample 1982491 | NCBI WGS metagenome assembly QXGG01 (sample SAMN09924614, study PRJNA488089) | Wastewater metagenome, whole genome shotgun sequencing project. | isolation source: South African research farm wastewater | place: South Africa: Irene, Agricultural Research Council, Animal Production...
GCGCGGGTGAGCGTGAGCGACGACAGGCCAGGCGACAGGCGCTGATGGAGCGCCTGTCGCCTGGCCTGTCGTCGCTCACGCTCACCCGCGCCGGCCATCTGGGCCATGAGCCGAAGACACTGGCGGCGCTGCGCGAGAAGGTGGGGCGGTCGTGAAGGTCGACGTAAAAGCGTGGTATCGCCGGGCGCTGGTCGCGCTGCTGCTGGGGCAGGCGGTGTCTGTGCTGGCGGCCCCGGGCTGCGACACGCTGGAGCCGGTGCCCTGGCGCGCCTTGGCGCCGGGCGCCTGGGTCTGGCTGCCGCCGGACGACGGCGATGTGTCGCCCGCCAACGCCGGCCATGTGCTGCCCACCAGCGTGCTGGTGTCGGGGCGCCAGGCGCTGGTGATCGACCCCGGGCCCAGCCACCGGCACGGCGAGCGGGTGCGGCGCTCGCTGGCCTGCCGCTTTGGCGCGCAGGTGCGCTGGATCGTCAACACCCACGCGCATTCCGAGAACGTGCTGGCCAACTCGGCGTTTGCCGCCGACGTGGCGGCCGGCCGCACGCAGATCCTCGCAAGCGCCCCGACCCGCGAGGGCATGGCGCTGCGCTGCCCGGACTGCCTGGCGAGCCTCACGCAGCGAGTGGGCGAAGGGGCGATGGCCGGCACGCGCATCGTGCTGCCCACGCGCACGCTCTCCGAAGGTGAGGTGCTGCGCCTGGGCCGCTGGCGGCTGCGCGTGATGCGGGTGGAGCATGCGCACACCGAGGGCGACCTGGTGCTGTGGGATGCACAGCACCGCGTGCTGTGGGCCGGTGGCCTGGTCTACCAGGGCCGTGTGCCCGAACTGGCACAAGGTCATCTGGACGGCTGGATCGCGGCACTGGACCGCCTGCAGGCCCTGGGGCCGAAGCAGGTGATCGCCACCACATGGTCGGTTGCTCCAGCGTCCGGCTTCCCGTCCGCACTGCTGGACACGCGCTCCTACCTGGGCGCCTTGCGCGAGAAAACCCTGCAGGCCATGGACGCCGGCGCCCAGCCCCAGGAAATCGACCGCGTCGCCTTGCCCGCCTTCAGCGGCTGGGCCGGCTACGGCGCGCGGCACGGCTTCAACGTGCTGCGCGCCTGGCGCGAACTCGAACCGGTGTGGATGGACCAGGCGAAACCCACGCGGTGATCCAGCGGCGGATGTCCGGTCCAGCACTCACCGTGGAACCGGCTCTGCCGGGCCACTGGTGAGGTCCCCCTGTAGGGGGAAGACGCGCAGCGGCGCAGGGGGTCAGCCAAGAAGATCCGGCGGTAGCAGGTGCTTCTTGCGGTAGATCGTGTTGCGCGAGACGCCCAGCGCCTTGGCCGCGGCCGACACATTGCCGCCGTGCAGGCGCAGCATCTGCGCCATCGCACTGATCGCCACGTCCTGCAGCTTCTGGCCGTCCACCGCCGGTTCGGGCATGGGCGGCGCGCTTGGCAGCTCGGGCAGCGAGGCGTCGACGGTCGGCACCGGCGTGCTCATGCGCTGCGCCACCGGGTGTGGCAGGCCGTGTTCCAGCTCTTCGAGGAAGTCGTCCGGCAGGTGCTCCATGTCGATCATGCCGGCGCAGCCGACCATGACCACCGCCGTGCGCAGCAGGTTGTGCAGCTGGCGGAAGTTGCCCGGCCAGTGGTAGCGCTTGAAGATGTCCATCACCCGCGGTGCGATGCCGATGTTCTGCCCGTTCTCGCACAGTGACTTCACGATCTTCTGCACCACCAGGTCGAAGTCGGTGCGCTCGCGCAGCGCCGGCAGCCGCACCACCAGGCCGTTGAGGCGGTAATAGAGGTCTTCGCGGAAGTCGCCGCGCGCGATCATGTCCTTGAGGTTCTTGTGGGTGGCGCTGACGACCGCCACGTCCACGTCGACCTCCTTGCCCGCACCCAGCGGGCTCACGCGCCGCTCCTGCAGCACGCGCAGCAGCCGCGCCTGCAGGTGTTTGGGCATGTCGCCGATCTCGTCGAGGAACAGGGTGCCGCCGTTGGCCTGCAGGATCTTGCCGATCGAGCCCTTCTTGCGCGCGCCGGTGAAGGCGCCTTCCTCGTAGCCGAACAGCTCGGACTCGATCAGCGTGTCCGGGATCGAGGCGCAGTTGACCGAGACGAAGGGCTGGCCCGAGCGGTTCGAATCACCGTGGATGGCCTGCGCCAGCAGGTCCTTGCCGGTGCCGGTTTCGCCCAGGATCATCACAGGGATGTCCTTGCCCGAGACCATGCGCAGCTTGTGGATCACGGCCGAGACCTGCGGGTCCCCGGTGTCCAGGTACTGCAGCGTGGACAGATGCGGTTTGCGCGGCACCACCTTGGCCACTGCGGGCGACGGTGTGGCGGCGGCCTGTTCCTCGGCCTGCTGCGGCGTGACCGGCATGGGCCGGCCGGCGTTCCAGGGATTGGCCGCCTTGATCTTGACCCGGCACCACACGGCCACGCCGTTGTGCAACACCAGCTGCTTGGGCGTGGGCAGGGTGCCGCTGAACAGATCGACCAGCGAGGAGATCGGGATGCCGAACAGCGAGGAGAAGGTGTGGGCCTTGAGCGCGGCAAACGGCAGGCCGATCTGGAACTGTGCGCTGCGGTTGGCCGAGATGAAGCGGCCTTCGGGCGAGAACACCGCGATGCCCTCGACCAGCGTGCCGAGAAACTCCGAGCGGGTGTGGAAGTGCACCCGGATCGCCTTCGGGAAGATGTCGGCGAACATGTGGTTCTCGATCATCTGCGCCGACATGCGCACCAGGGCCAGCGTGTGCTGGTGGAAGCTGCGCTGGTCGCCGGTCACGTCCAGCGCGCCGATGACCTGACCGTAGGGGTCGAAGATCGGCGAGCACGAGCAGGTCAGGAACTTGTTGGCATTCAGGAAATGCTGGTTGCCATGGACGGTGAGCGCTTCCTCTTCGGTCAGCGCGGTGCCGATGGCGTTGGTGCCCTTGGTCTGCTCGGACCAGTCCATGCCCGGCATCAGGGCCACGCGCGAGGCCTTCTCCAGAAAGTCGTTGTCGCCCAGCGAGTGCAGCACCATGCCCTTGGCCGAGGTCAGCAGCACCATGCTGTGGGTGTTGGCGATCTGGTCGTAGAGCGTTTCCATGACCGGTGCCGCGTGCTGGAACAGGAAGCGGTTTTCGTCCAGGGCGCTGGTCAGGTCGCCGCGCAGCGGGCTGGAAAAGTCGGGTTCGCTCTGTTCGGTGATGCCAAATGCACGCGAGCGCTGGTGCGACTGGCCGATCGGATCGTGACCGGCCTCGTGGGGGGCGGAAGGCATGTTGACACGCTCTCGGCCGGGTGGCGTGTACATGGCGGCATTCATGTTGTCTCCAGGGTCCGGGGGAAGGCCTCCCCAGTAATCCATCGACCAGTTCGGCTCGATGGGGCCGAACTGAAGGGGATCGTGGTCGTTGCTGTCCTGACTCATGTGATTTTCTTCATATCTGTGCCACGAATCAACAGTGGGAAATCCCTGAATGAAACAAGCTGTGGCGGGTGCCTCCTTCCGGTACAAAGCAAATCCCCGGCCAGCCCGAAGCAGCCTGTTGTGCCCGTTCGGAATGGGACAGTGGTTGGGGCGTGGAACAACAGGGTGGTTCAATTTGGAACACATGGTCGTTGCAATCGGGCCGGGATGTGGGTGGTACAGGGGCGGTTCTTTTTGTGGCCCGCTTATTGCTGACCGGGTGTCAGAAGCCTCTTTTTTCTGAACCTGGAGACAAGCCCATGAACGTCCGTTTTTCCCTCGCATCCCGACGCGCCGTCGCCCTGCTGGTGGCCGGCCTGACCGCCACTGCGGTGTACGCCCACGGGGACGTGGTCCCGCAGGCCGTGGACACCAGCACCCTGCCGCAGCTGGGCGCCAAGTGGCTCGATGCCAACCCCTACAACGAGCAGAGCCCGGCCCGCAAGGAAGCGCTGCGCATCGGCACCTCGGCCTACAACCAGAACTGCGCCCGCTGCCATGGCCTGGAAGCCATCTCCGGCGGCATCTCGCCCGACCTGCGCAAGATGGACAGCGACTGCTCCGGCCTGGCCGACGCGGCCAAGAAGGCCTCCTGCATGAAGGAGATGGACGACTACTTCATCTCCACCGTGCGCCGCGGCCGCGTGCGCGACGGGCGCGTCTACATGCCGCCGTTCGAAGGCACGCTCACGCAGGAAGCGATCTGGACCATCCGCACCTACATCGAGACCCGCCGCGAACCCTGAGCCCGCGCCACCGGACGGGCCGTCAGCTACAACATCACAGAGAGACAAGACCCATGACCGACTCCACCCTGAAGACTTCCAGAGGCCTGCGCCGCCGCGAAGCCCTGGCGCTGCTGCCGGCCGCGCTGGCCATGCCCTGGCCGGTGCTGGCGCAGACCGACCTGAGCGACCTGGCGCGCATCCGCGCGAACGGGGCGCTCAAGGTTGCGGTGTACAAGGACAACGCGCCCTTCTCCAGCGGCCCGGCCACGGACATGACGGGCCTGGACGTGTCGCTGGCCGAGGCGCTGGCGCGGCAGATGAACCTCAAGCTCTCGCTGCTGCCGTTCGACGCGGGCGAGAACATGAACGACGACCTGCGCAACATGGTCTGGCGCGGCCACTACCTGGGCTACGGTCCGGCCGACGTGATGCTGCAGGTGCCGGCCGACCGCTTCCTGGCCAACGGCAACCCGCAGGTCACGATCATGGCGCCCTATATGCGCCAGTCGAATGTGCTGCTGCACGACAGCCGGCGCCTGGCCTCGGCCGCTTCCCCCGAAGACCTCAAGGGCCTGCCGCTGGCGGCCGAGCGCGGCGCGGGCGCGGCCAGCGTGCTCATGGGCTACGGCGGTGGGCTGTTGCGCAACCAGGTCTCGATCTACCCCTCGGGCGTCGAGGCCGCGCAGGCGGTGATCGACGGCAAGGCCGCGGGCGCGTTCGTGCTGCGTGCGCAGGCCGAAGCCGCGCTGTTCCAGCGCAAGGCCTCGGTGGAGCAGTTCCCGCTCTCCAAGCTCAACCTCAACAACGGCATCGCCGACACCGGCTGGCCGGTGGGCATGGCGATCAAGGCCGCCCACAAGGACCTGGCGGCCGCACTGGACACAGCGATGAAATCGCTGCGCGAGAGCGGTGAGCTGCTGGCCATGTTCAAGCAGCACGGCTTGACCCTCACGGCTCCTTGAGGGCAACGCAGCCGGAGCGCGTGCCCCCAGACCAGTCGCCCCGTGGGACCGGCTTTGCCGGACCACAGGGGCGGTCCCCCCGCGAAGCAGGGGGGAAGCCGCGCAGCGGCGCAGGGGGGCTATTTCTTTTTCGTCAGCTTTCTGTAGACGGTCGCGCGGCTGATGCCCAGCGCGCGGGCCGCTTCCATCACGTTGCCGCGCGCGTCTTCCACCGCGCGGCGGATCAGGGCGGCCTCCACGTCCTTGAGCGGCACGCTGTGGCTGGACGGGCGCGGCGACCCGGAGACGCGGCCCGGGCCCTGGGCCAGCAGCTGCAGCCGCAGGCCGGACCACAGCGGCACCTCGAAGGCGGGGCGCTGCGCGCGGGCGGCGTCGAACAGACCATCGGTGGGCACCGCGAAGACTTCGCTGCAGTGCATCGCGCCCTGCTGCGGCATGAGGCCCAGCATGTCGGAGGCCGCGCGGTTGGCTCCGATGATGCGGCCGTCGTCGTCCACACACACCAGGCCGTCGTTGTCGTCGCCCAGCACGCGGCCCGGCCAGTTCAGGCGCAGCAGCATGCGGTGCGGGCGTGAGGTGGTCAGCGCGTTCTCGATGCTGCGCGCCGACTGCGTCACCAGGTGCTTGAGGGCGGGTTGTTCCGCCACGTCGACGCCAGTGAGATCCAGCATGCCGACGCAGTGGCCGTCCGGCCCCCAGATCGGCGCACCGGCGCAGCTGAAGGCGCCGTTGTCGTGGAAGAAGTGTTCGCCGCGGTGCAGCCAGACCGGCTCATGGTCGGTCAGCGTGGTGCCGATGGCGGTGGTGCCGACGGCCCGCTCGGAGAGGTCGACCCCCACGCGCGCGATGGCCGCGGCCCGCGGGTTGTTGCGGTCGACCGGGCCGTCCACGTCGATCACCGTGCCGCGCGCGTCGGTCAGGATGGCGAAGTAGCGGGTGTGCACCATCGCCCGCGAGAGCGAGCGGATCACCGGCGCGGCGGCCTGGATCAGGGGCTGGCTGACCTCCAGCACATGCCGCATGGCGCTGGCCGACACCGGCTCGAAGGCCACGCGCTGGTGCGGGTCCTGCCCCATGGCCAGACAGCGCCGCCAGGAGCGCTCGATGGGCGCGGCCAGCCAGGGCGAGGGGGCGCTGTCGCGCGCCTCCAGCACAGACAGGCGCGCACGTTCGATCAGGGCCAGACGCTGGTCGGGGAGCAGGGGGGATTGGACGGTGGTGGTCACATCGGCCTCGGCGTTCGTGGGCGGAACAACAGTGTTGCAGATTGAGACAGTGCCCGGGCAGGCCCCTGGACAATGCACCTCTTTTGCAGTCAACCGCAAGTCACATGCCACGCCGCGGCCGGGGCCGCGGCGCTCAGGCCACGCGCGACGCGCTGAAGCAGACGGCGCCGCCTTCGTCCGCGCTGCGGGGCTGGAGCTGGTCCTTGGCCGGACCGACCTGGGCGTCGCGCGGCAGGGCCACGCCGTTCTTCACCGCCAGCACCTCGGCCATGATGCTGACCGCGATTTCCGAGGGCATCTTGCTGCCGATGTAGATGCCGATGGGGCCGCGCATGGCGGCCAGGCTCTCTTCGGTCTGGTCGAAGTGTTCGATCATGCGCGCGCGCCGGGCCTCGTTGTTGCGGCGCGAGCCGATGGCGCCGACGTAGAAGGCCTCGGTGCCCAGGGCTTCGAGCAGCGCCAGGTCGTCCAGCTTGGGGTCGTGCGTGAGCGCGATGACGCAGGTGCGGCGGTCGACGCCGAAGGTATGCACCACGTCGTCGGGCATGCCGGTGAGCAGCTTGGCGCCGGGCACGTTCCAGCTGCCGCGGTATTCCTCGCGCGGGTCGCAGACCGAGACCGAGAAGCCGCAGAAGATCGCCATGGTCGAGAGGTACTCGGCCAGCTGGCCGGCGCCGATCAGCAGCATGCGGTACTCGGGCCCGAAGGTGTTGCGCAGCACCTGGCCGTCGTCGCTGAGCGCCTCGGGCCGCTCGCAGGGCGCGACCGTGACCCGGCCGGTGGCCAGGTCGGTGCTGCGCTGCATCAGTCGCCCCTCGCCCAGCGCCGTCACCAGCGCCGCCAGCGCGCCGGCGTCGGGGTTGAACTCCAGCATCAGCTCCAGCGTGCCGCCGCAGGGCAGGCCGAAGCGGTGGGCCTCGTCGGCGCTCACACCGTACTTCACCCGCTCGGGCGGGCCGTCGGGTATGTCGTGGGTGCCCGCGCCCGCAGCGCCGTCCGCACGGCGGTAGCGGTAGATCAGGTCGTCCTCGATGCAGCCGCCGGAGACCGATCCGATCACGGCGCCGGTCTCGCACAGCGCCATGATCGAGCCGACCGGGCGGGGCGAGGACCCCCAGGTGCGGATCACCGTGGCCAGCAGCGCACGCTGCCCTTGCTGGCGCCATTGCAGCAGATGGCGCAGCACCGTGATGTCGAGGTTTTCCATGGTGTCTCCAGTCCTGGCAGGTATTGTGCGCGGCGAAGCCTTCAGCGGCTGAGCCACCACAGGGCCAGCAGCACCACACCGCCCGCGATCCAGACCCAGGCGGGAATGCCGCCGCTTGCCGCGGGGGCCTCGGCCACCGGTGCCTCGCCCGCCGCAGCGGCCTTCGCCGCCGCGTCGCGTGCGGCGTAGGCCTCGGGGTGGGTCTGCTGCATGGCCTCGTCGAAGCGCTTGAAGAAGTCCTCGGCCATCGACTTGGCGGTGCCGTCGATCAGGCGCTGGCCCAGCTGCGCCACCTTGCCGCCGACGGTGGCGTGCACGGTGTAGTCCAGCGTGCAGCCGCTGCCGTCGGGCGTGAGCTTGACCGCCGCGGTGCCTTTGCCGAAGCCGGCCACGCCGCCCTGGCCTTCGAAGTTGATCTTGTAGGACTCGGGCGCCACGATGTCCGAGAGCAGGATCTTGCCGGCGAACTTGGCCGCCACCGGCCCGATCTTGACCGCCATGCCCACCGCGTACTGGTTCTCGCCCGCGGCCTCGACCTTGTCGCAGCCTGGGATGCAGGCCTTGAGCACGGCGGGGTCGTTGAGCGCGTCCCAGGCCTGCTGCTGGGTGACGGCCAGGGAGCGGTTGCCTTGCATGTCCATGGTGGTGTGTCCTCTTTCTTGTGGGTTTCTGAATGAAGGGGGTCAGCGCCGCAGCACGGCCGCGATGCTGGCGGCCAGGTCTTCGAGCTTGCTGAGGTTGTGCACGGCGAGCATGCCGTGCGCGTTTGAATGCAGCGCGGCGGCGCCCCGGGCGAGCGGGGCGTAGCCCTCGAAGCGCAGCAGCGGGTTGAGCCAGAGCAGGCGGCCGCAGCGCCGGCGCAGCCAGGCCAGTGATTCGGACAGTGCCGCGGGCTCGCCGGTGTCCAGGCCGTCGCTGACGATCAACACCAGGGTGCGGCGGCCAACCAGGCGGCGCGCGTGGTCCTGCTGCAGCGCCTGCAGCGAGGCGCCGAGCTGGGTGCCGCCGGCGAAGTCGGCGATCAGTTCGTTGGCGGCCACCAGCATGTCGTCGGTGTCGGCGAGCCGGAAGGCCGGCGTGAGGTCGGTCAGCCGGGTGCCGAAGGCGAACACGTCGCGGCGGCGGTGGTGGCGCGTGGCCGCGTGCAGGAAGGCCAGCAGGAGCCGGGTGTAGCGCTCCATCGAGCCCGACACATCCACCAGCACCATCAGGGGCAGCGGCTGCTCGCGGCGTGAGAGCTGCGGCAGCTCCATCAGCTCGCCGCCGTGGCGCACCGCGCGGCGCATGGCGCGCTGCCAGTGGGGGCGTGTGCCGCCGGGCCCGGGCCGCGTGCGGCGCGAATCGTAGGTCGGCAGCGGCAGGCGGATGTCGCGCGCCAGCCGCTCGACCAGCCGGTACTCGGTGCCCGACAGCGCGTTGAAGTCGGCGTGGTGCAGGCGCCGGATGTCGCTGGCCGTCATGGCGGCGTCGAACTCGACCTTCTGGTCTTCCTGTTTGGGCTTGGCCTGCTGCCCGAAGCTTTTCTGCGGCGACAGCGCTTCGCGCACGCGCGGCCGGCGCTTGCTCGGCTCGGCCTTGCCCTCGGCGCTGGGCAGCAGCTGCGACAGCAGCTTCTGCGCGATCTCGGGGTTGCGGAAGTAGGTGTCGAACAGCTCGCGGAACACCAGGCGGTCCTGCTCGCGGGTCACGAACACCGCCTCCATCGCCGCGCTCACGTCCTCCTTGCGCTCCAGGCCGACCGTCATGGCGGCGCGCGTGGCCAGCGCGATGCGCGAGCTGTCCACGCGCACGCCGGCGCGTCGCAGCGCGCGGCCGAAGCCGGCGATGTTGTCGGCCAGTTTGCCGGTGCGGGAATCTCCGAGCTGCATGAGCGGCGAACTCAGGCGGGCGTGTCGGCCGGCTTGAGCAGCTCGGCGGCCATGTCGCGCGTGAGCGCGGCCACGTCCTCGCGCTGCTTGAACAGGATGCCGGCGGTGTCGCTCAGCACCTCGGGGTCGACCGCCAGCGTGTCCAGCGCCACCAGCGCCTTGGCCCACTCGACGCTTTCGGCGATGCCGGGCGAGCGCTGGAAGGCGTTGGCGAAGGGCTGGCTGCGCAGGCGCTGCACCACGTCGGCCACCTGGGTCGCCAGTGCGGCCGAGGCCTGCGGCACCTGGGCGCGCACGATGTCCAGCTCGCGCTCGCGCTCGGGGTAGTCGAGCCAGTGGTAGAGGCAGCGGCGCTTGACCGCGTCGTTGAGCTCGCGCGTGCGGTTGCTGGTGAGGATGGTGACCGGCGGGCAGGCGGCGCGCACCGTGCCGAACTCGGGAATGCTGACCTGGTACTCGCCCAGGTACTCCAGCAGGAAGGCCTCGAAGGGCTCGTCGGCGCGGTCGACCTCGTCGATCAGCAGCAGGGCGCCGGGCTCGGGCGCCTGCAGCGCCGCCAGAAGCGGCCGCTTGATCAGGTAGCGCTCCTGGTAGACCTCGCGCTCGATGCGCGCCACCTCGTCGGCGCCGCCGTCCGTGTGCGCGACCTCCAGCCGGGTCTGGGCAGCGCGCATGTGCAGCAGCTGCGCGGCGTAGTTCCACTCATACAGTGCTTCGCGCTGCTCCAGCCCGTCGTAGCACTGCAGGCGCAGCAGGGCGCGGCCCAGCGCCACCGACAGCGCCTTGGCCAGCTCGGTCTTGCCCACGCCCGGTTCGCCTTCGAGCAGCAGCGGGCGCTGCAGCTTCAGGGCCAGGAACACGGCGGTGGCCAGGCGGCGGTCGGCGTAGTAGCCGGCCGACTGCAGGGCGTGCATCAGGGCGTCGATCGAGGCGAAGGCGCTCATGGGAATGTTCTGTGAAGGAAAAAGGGCCCCGGGTCGGAGAACGCGGGGCCCTGGCGGTGACAGCGGGAAATCAGGCCAGCTGGGCCACGGCGCGCTGGGTCAGCACGCTGATCAGGTTGGCGCGGTAGGCCGCGCTGGCGTGCAGGTCGGCGCTGCAGTCGTCGGCGCTGATCTTCACGCTGGCGGCCGACTGCGGCGTGAAGCTGGCGTTCAGCGCCGCCTCCAGACCGGCGTGGCGGAACACGCCGTTGCCGGCGCCGGTCACGGCCACGCGCACGCCGCCATCGGTCTGCGCCACGAACACGCCGATCAGCGCAAAACGCGAGGCCGGCTGGTTGAACTTCACGTAGGCCGCCTTCTTCGGGATCGGGAAGCTGATCGCGGTGATCAGCTCGCCGTCTTCCAGCGCGGTGCTGAACATGCCCTGGAAGAAGTCGTCGGCGGCGATCTTGCGCTTGGTGGTGTGCACCGTGGCGCCCAGGCCGAGCACGGCGCTGGGGTAGCAGGCGGCGGGATCGTTGTTGGCGACCGAACCGCCCATGGTGCCCATGGCGCGCACCTGCTTGTCGCCGATGTGGCCGGCCAGGTGGGTGAGGGCGGGGATGGCAGCGGCCACCTCGGCGCTGGTCGCCACGTCGATGTGGCGCGTCATGGCACCGATGACCAGGGCGTTGCCTTCGCGGCGGATGCCGGCCAGTTCCTTGACGCCGCCGAGGTCGACCAGGTTGCCCGGGTCGGACAGGCGCAGCTTCATCGAGGCCAGCAGGGTCTGGCCGCCGGCCAGGGGTTTGGCGCCCGCGGCGGCGGCTTTCTGGGCGTCGGCGAGGGTGGCGGGTTTGTCGAGCGTGAATGCGTACATGGTGTCCTCCTCCCGGTCAGGCCTTGGCGGATTGAATGGCTTCCCACACGCGCCCTGGCGAGGCGGGCATGTCGAACTCGGTGACGCCCAGCGGTTTCAGGGCGTCCAGCACGGCGTTGATGACGGCCGGTGGCGAGCCGATGGCGCCGGCCTCGCCGCAGCCTTTGGTGCCCAGCGGGTTGTGGGTGCAGGGGGTGCAGATGGTGCCGATCTTGAATTCGGGGAAGTCGTCGGCGCGCGGCATGGCGTAGTCCATGAACGAGCCGGTCAGCAGTTGGCCGCTTTCCTTGTCGTAGACGCAGTTCTCCAGCAGCGCCTGGCCGATGCCCTGCACGATGCCGCCGTGCACCTGGCCCTCGACGATCATCGGGTTGATGATGGTGCCGAAGTCGTCGACCGCGGTGAATTTGTCCACGCGGGTCTTGCCGGTGGCGGGGTCGACCTCGACCTCGCAGATGTAGGTGCCGGCCGGGAAGGTGAAGTTGGTCGGGTCGTAGAACGCGGTCTCGTTCAGGCCCGGCTCCAGCTTGTCCAGCGGGTAGTTGTGCGGCACGTAGGCGGTGAGCGCGACCTGGCCGAAGGTGACCTTCTTGTCGGTGCCCTTGACGGTGAACTCGCCGTTGGCGAACTCCACGTCGGCGTCGCTGGCCTCCATCAGGTGGGCCGCGATCTTCTTGGCTTTGGTCTCGATCTTGTCGAGCGCCTTCATGATGGCCGCGCCACCGACCGAGATGGAGCGCGAACCGTAGGTGCCCATGCCGAAGGGCACGCGGCCGGTGTCGCCGTGCACCACGTCCACCGCTTCCACCGCGATGCCCAGACGGGCGGCCACGACCTGGGCGAACGTGGTTTCATGGCCTTGTCCGTGGCTGTGCGAGCCGGTGAACACGGTCACGCTGCCGGTGGGGTGCACCCGCACCTCGCCGCACTCGAACAGGCCGGCCCGCGCACCGAGCGCGCCGGCGATGTTCGACGGCGCGATGCCGCAGGCCTCGATGTACGAGCTGTAGCCGATGCCGCGCAGCAGGCCCTTGGCCGCGCTGGCGGCCTTGCGCTGCTCGAAGCCGGCCACGTCGGCCATGTCTTCGGCCTTGGTCAGCGCGCCCAGGTAGTCGCCCACGTCGTACTGCAGGGCCACCGGCGTCTGGTAGGGCCAGCTGTTGATGAAGTTGCGTTTGCGGATCTCGGCCTGCGACAGGCCCAGGTCCCAGCCGCAGCGGCTGACCAGGCGCTCCAGCAGGTAGGTGGCCTCGGGGCGGCCGGCGCCGCGGTAGGCGTCGACCGGCGCGGTGTTGGTGAACCAGGCGTCCACCTCCACATAGATCTGCGGGCAGGTGTACTGGCCGGCCAGCAGGGTGGCGTAGAGGATGGTCGGCACCGCGGACGCGAAGGTCGAGAGGTAGGCGCCCATGTTCGCGTCGGTGTGCACCCGCATCGCCAGGAACTTGCCGTCCTTGTCCATCGCCATCTCGGCGTGGCTGATGTGGTCGCGGCCGTGCGCATCGGTCAGGAAGGACTCGCTGCGTTCGCAGGTCCACTTGATGCTGCGGTTGGTCTGCTTGGCGGCCCAGGTCAGGGCCACGTCTTCGGCGTACAGGAAGATCTTCGAGCCGAAGCCGCCGCCCACGTCGGGCGCGATCACGCGCACCTTGTGCTCGGGCAGGCCCAGCACGAAGGCGGTCATCAGCAGGCGCTCGACGTGCGGGTTCTGGTTGGCGACGTAGAGCGTGTATTCCTCTGTGGCGCGGTTGTAGCTGCCGATGGCCGCGCGCGGCTCCATGGCGTTGGGCACCAGACGGTTGTTGGTCAGGTCGATCTTCGTCACGTGCGCGGCCTGTGCGAACGCCGCGTCCACCTGGCCCTTGTCACCGATGGCCCACTTGTAGCAGTGGTTGTCGGGCGCGGCGTCGTGCAGGGCGGGGCCCTGGCTGGCTTCGCGCATGTCGATCACGGCCGGCAGCACGTCGTAGTCCACCTCCACCGCCTCGGCGGCGTTCTTGGCCTGCTCCAGCGTGTCGGCGATCACCATGGCCACCTGATCGCCCACGTAGCGCGCCTTGCCGATGGCCAGGATTGGGTGCGGCGGCTCCTTCATCGGCGTGCCGTCGGTCGAGGTGATGAGCCAGCCGCAGGGCAGGCCGCCCATCTTGCCGTCGATGTCGGCGCCGGTGAACACGGCCACCACGCCCGGCATGGCCTTGGCGCGGCTGGTGTCGATGCCCTTGATGGCGGCGTGCGCGTGCGGGCTGCGCACGAAGACCGCGTAGGTCTGCGCGGCCTGCGTGATGTCGTCGGTGTACTGGCCGGCGCCGGTGAGGAAGCGGTAGTCCTCCTTGCGGCGGACGCCTTCGCCGATGTGCGGCAGCTTGCTGAAGTCGGATGCACCCATGTCGTGTCTCCTCAGGCCGAAGCCATGTCGGCCTTGCCCTTGAGCACGGCCTTGACGATGTTCTGGTAACCGGTGCAGCGGCACAGGTTGCCTTCGAGCAGCTCGCGGACTTCCGTCTCGTCGGCCTTGGGGTGGTGCTTGCAGAGGTCCACCGCGCTCATGACCATGCCCGGGGTGCAGAAGCCGCACTGCAGGCCGTGGCATTCCTTGAACGCCGCCTGCATCGGGTGCATGGCGCCGTCGGCGGCGGCCAGCCCTTCGATGGTGGTGATCTCCGAACCGCTGACCTGGGCGGCCAGCACGCTGCACGACTTGATGGCGCGGCCGTCCTTGATGACGGTGCAGGCGCCGCACTGCGAGGTGTCGCAGCCGATGTGGGTGCCGGTGAGCTTGAGGTGCTCCCGGAGCACCTGGACGAGAAGGGTGTTGGGCGGAACGTCGACCGACCGGGCCTGGCCGTTGACCGTGAGCTGAACCTGCATCTGTGTCTCCTGATGGTTGGGGCCTCTTGGGGTCCTCAAACAGTGAAACATCGCAGCGCCGCGGCGATTTGAGTGTTAACCCTCAATTGCAAATTGCGGTCTGAAACATTCTCAAATTGAGACGCTTGAAAAGGCAATGAAATGCATTGATTTCAAAGGAAATTTGTGAAATCAGCTGCATTTCTAAGCTATGTATTCCGATTCCTATGTTGGGTGGTGTTGTTTCGCCGGATGAATGTTGTTGATTCGGTAATTCCGTTTGAAATCAAGGCGTTGTGCAGGGCAGCATGTGGCAGTCTCAATCTGAGACTTTCTGATAGCGGCGCGGAGCTTTTCGGGTTAACCCTGACGAAGTGGCTGTGCTTCACGTCAACAATCGTATGAACACATGGTCATAGGTCTCCTGATGGGCCATGTGTGCCCCACCACCGGAGAAACTACATGCAGAAAACACTCCACATCAACGCCGACAAGTGCACCGGCTGCCTGCAGTGCGAAATGGCCTGCTCGTTCGAGAACTACGGCACCTACGCCACCTCGAAGTCGCGCATCAAGGTCTTCGACTTCCACCACACCGGCAAGAAGGTGCCCTACACCTGCACCCAGTGCGACGAGGCCTGGTGCCTGCACGCCTGCCCGGTGGAGGCCATCACGGTCGACAAGGTGACCGGCGCCAAGGTGGTGAACGAAACCACCTGCGTGGGCTGCAAGGTCTGCACCATCAGCTGCCCTTTCGGCACCATCAACTACGTGCAGGAAACCGGCAAGGTCCAGAAGTGCGACCTCTGCGGCGGCGAGCCGGCCTGTGCCGACGCCTGCCCGACCGGCGCCATCACGTTCATCGATGCCAACTGGTCTGGCATCGACAAGATGAAGCAGTGGGCCGACAAGCTGGGCAACCAGGCGGCCGCCTGATCCCCCAACACATACAAGGAGCATCAACATGTCTTGGGCTGGAAAAATCCTCCGCGTCAACCTGACCGCGGGCACCGTCACCTCCGAACCGCTGAACATGGAGTGGGCCAAGGCCTACCTCGGTTCGCGCGGCCTCGCCACCAAATACCTGACCAGCGAGATCGACCCCAAGGTCGACCCGCTGTCGCCGGACAACAAGATCATCTGGGCCACCGGCCCGCTGACCGGCACCATGGCCTCCACCGGCGGCCGCTACACCGTGGTCACCAAGGGCCCGCTGACCGGCGCCATCGCCTGCTCCAACTCGGGCGGCTACTGGGGTGCCGAACTCAAGATGGCCGGCTGGGACATGGTCATCTTCGAAGGCAAGTCGGCCAAGCCGGTCTACCTCTACATCAACGACGACGTGGCCGAGCTGCGCGACGCGGGCCACCTCTGGGGCCAGAGCGTCTGGAAGACCGAAGAGATGCTCAAGACCAGCCTGCAGGATCCGCTGCTGCGCGTCTCCAGCATCGGCAAGTCCGGTGAAGTGGGCGTGCTGTACGCGGCCGTGGTGAACGACCTGCACCGTGCGGCCGGCCGCTCGGGCGTGGGCACCGTCATGGGCAGCAAGAACCTCAAGGCGATTGCCGTGCGCGGCACCAAGGGCGTGGGCAATGTGCGCGACCCCAAGGCCTTCATGGCCGCCGCCAAGGCCGCCAAGAAGGTGCTGGCCGACAACGCCGTCACCGGCCAGGGCCTGCCCACCTATGGCACCCAGGTGCTGATGAACGTGATCAACGAAATCGGCGGCTTGCCCACGCGCAACCACCGCGACGTGCAGTTCGAGGGCGCCAAGGACATCTCGGCCGAAGCCATGGCCACGCCGCGCGCGACCGACGGCAAGAAGCACCTGGTGACCAACCAGGCCTGCTTTGGCTGCACCATCGCCTGCGGTCGCATCTCCAAGATCGACGAGAGCCACTTCTCGGTGGCCAACAAGCCTGAGTACTGGGGTGCGTCGGGTGGTCTGGAATACGAAGCAGCCTGGGCCCTGGGCGCCGCCAACGGCGTGAACGACCTCGAAGCGCTGCAGTTCGCCAACCTGATCTGCAACGAAGAGGGCATGGACCCGATCAGCTTCGGCGCCACCATCGGCGCCGTGATGGAGCTGTACGAAATGGGCGTGCTCACCAAGGAGCAGATCGGCATCGAAGCGCCGTTCGGCTCGGCCAAGGCGCTGTGCGAACTGGCTGTGATGACCGCCAAGGGCGAAGGCTTTGGCAAGGAGATCGGCCTGGGCTCCAAGCGCCTGACCGCCAAGTACGGCCACCCCGACCTGTCCATGAGCGTCAAGGGCCAGGAATTCCCGGCCTACGACGGTCGTGTGATCCAGGGCATCGGCCTGGCCTATGCCACGTCCAACCGCGGCGCCTGCCACCTGCGCGGCTACACCATCGCGTCCGAAGTGCTGGGCATCCCGGTCAAGACCGAGCCGTCCGAGAGCGCGGGCAAGCCCGAGCTGGTCAAGGCCTTCCAGGACGCGACCGCGGCCTTCGACTCCGCCGGCATCTGCATCTTCACCAGCTTCGCCTGGACCCTGGCCGACGTGGCACCCCAGGTGCAGGCCGCCTGCGGAGAGGAGTTCACGATGGAACACCTCAACCACATCGGCGAGCGCATCTGGAACATGGAGCGCGAGTTCAACAACGCGGCCGGCTTCACCAAGGCCGACGACAACCTGCCCAAGCGCCTGATGACCGAAGCCGCCAAGACCGGCCCGGGCAAGGGCACGGTCAGCAAGCTCGGCGAGATGCTGCCCAAGTACTACGAAGTGCGCGGCTGGGACACCGAAGGCCGTCCGACGGCAGACACCAAGGCGCGCCTGGGTCTCTGATCCTGCGCATCGGGGACTGATGCACCGAAGAAGCGGTCCCCGTGACCGCTTCTTTTTTTGGAGTTTGGAGAACAGAACATGACCCACCACGTCATCCTCGGCGCCGGCCCGGCCGGCGTCATCGCGGCCGAAACCATCCGCAAGCACGCACCCAAGGACCAGATCACCGTCATCGGCGACGAGAACGAAGCGCCGTACTCGCGCATGGCCATTCCCTACCTGCTGATCGGCAAGGTGGGCGAGGAGGGAACCCACCTGCGCCACACGGCGGGCCACTTCGAGAAGCTGGGCATCACGGTCAGGCGCGGTGTGCGCGCCAAGGTGCTCGATTCGGCCAAGCGGACCATCGAACTGAGCGACGGCAACACCATCGCCTTCGACAAGCTGCTGATCGCCACCGGCTCCTCGCCCGCGACGCCGCCCATCCCCGGCATCAACGGTCCTGGCGTGCACAGCTGCTGGACCCTGGCCGACGCCCGCGCCATCGCCAACCTCGCCAAACCCGGCGCCAAGGTGCTGCAGATGGGCGCGGGCTTCATCGGCTGCATCATCATGGAAGCGCTGCAGCAACGCGGCGTGGAACTCTCCGTCGTGGAGATGGGCGACCGCATGGTGCCGCGCATGATGGGGCCGACGGCCGGCGGCATGATCAAGGACTGGTGCGAGACCAAGGGTGTGAAGGTCTACACCGGCGCCCGGGTCGAGGCCATCGAACGCGGCACCGGCGCTGAAAAGGGCCTGCTGGGCAAGATCGCCGAAGTGGTCGGCATCGGCCAGAGCGCCATGCCCAGTGGCCGGATGACGGTGCGCCTGTCCACTGGTCAGCAGCTTGACGCGGACCTGGTCATCAGCGCCACCGGCGTCAAGCCCAACATCGGTTTCCTGGAAAATTCCGGCGTGCGCTGCCTGGTCGGCGTGCTGACCGACGAGCACCTGCAGACCAACGTGCCGGGCATCTACGCTGCGGGCGACTGCGCCGAGGCCTTCGACAAGGTCAGCGGCAAGACCATCGTCAGCGCCATCCAGCCCAACGCCGCCGAACAGGCGCGTGTGGCGGCGCTGAACATGGTCGGCCAGCAGGCCGAGCTGATGGGCGTGACGCAGATCAACGTGCTCGACACCCTGGGCCTGATCTCCAGCAGCTTCGGCAACTGGGAAGGTCTGCCGGGCGGCCAGCACGTGGAGCTGACCGACAAGGCCAACCACAGGCACCTGAGCCTGCAGTTCAAGGGCGATCAGATGGTGGGCTGCAACAGCGTGGGCTGGACCGAGCACGTGGGCGTGATGCGTGGCCTGGTCGAGGGGCAGGTGAAGCTGGGCGAGTGGAAAGACCGGCTGATCGCCGACCCCACGAAGCTGATGGACGCTTACCTGTCCGCCGCGCAGGGCCAAGGCCACTGGAGTGGTGCAGCCGATGACCGGCGCAGGGCATGATCCGGGCATGAAGATCACCTTCAAGCTCTTTGCCACGCTCACCGACCACCTGCCGCCCGAGGCCCGGCGCAGCAACCAGATCGAACTGGATGTGGCGCCCGACGCGCCGATCAGCCAGATCATCGAACCCTTCGGTCTGCCGCCGAAGCTGGTGCACCTGGTGCTGGTCAACGGCAAGTACGTCGCTCCCGAGCAGCGCCTGAGCGCGACGCTGAGCGAGGGCGACGTGCTTGCCATCTGGCCGCCGATCGCCGGCGGCTGAGCGCCGCTGCGGACCAGTCCCCATGCAATCGGATTACCCCGAACGGTTCGAGCGCGACGTCGGCTGCAGCGAGGCCGAGTGGCTGGGCTGGATGCCGCGGGCGCTCGGGGCCCATGCCTGGCGGCGCGAGGGGGCGCGCATCACCGTGGACATTCCCCCGGGCGCGCTGGACATCGCCTGGGAGCCCCTGCCCGAGCGCCGCATCGCGCTGCTGCGCATGCAGCGCTTGAAGGTGGTGTTCGCCTTCCGCGGGCTGGATGCGGACCAGCGGCGGACGTTCATGAAGCCCTTTGACCTGAGCCTTCAGCGCGGCGGCGGTTGAACTTTCGTGTCATCGTCAACGGGGCCCTGAACGCGGAGTCCTGCTTCGAGAGCCGCGCCAGCCGCCTGCTGGACAAGTCGCTGAGGGCGGAAGAGAAAACCGGCCTGCTCACAGCCCATGTGCCGGCCGAGAAACGCAAGGCCTACGAAAGCCTGGTTCGCCATCGACCGCAGCAACGTCCGCTACTGAGTCCCGCGCGGAGGGGGCGGTCCTGCTAGGCTGCAGGGCCATGAACCTGCTCACCTCAATGCGCTACCTGGTGGCCCTGCACGACCACCGCCACTTTGACCGCGCCGCCAAGGCCTGCCACATCACCCAGCCGGCGCTGTCGAATGCGCTGCGCGCCCTGGAGCGCGAGCTGGGCACGCCCATCGTGCGGCGTGGCCGCACCTACTCGGGCCTGACGCCCGAAGGCGAGCAGGTGCTGGCGTCCGCGCGCCGCATGCTGCGCGAACACGAGGCCCTGCAGCAATCCCTGGCCAGCCAGCAGGACCAGCCCGTGGGCAGCCTGCGGCTGGGGGTGGTGCCGTCGGCCGTGCCGGTGGCCACGCGTTTCTGCGCACTGCTGCAATCGCGCCACCCCGGCATCGCGCCGGTGCTGCTGTCCCTGCCGTCGGGCGAGATCGAATCGGGCCTGAAGGCCCTGACGCTCGACCTGGGCCTGGGCTTTCTGGAGCGCGTCAGCGCCCGCGGCAGTGGCTTCCAGGTGTTTCCGCAATACCAGGAGCGCCTCTACCTCGTGACCCAAGCGCCCCGTGCGGTGCGCGCCAAGTCACCGCCGCCCAGCCGCATCGGCGAGCCGCTGGCCTGGGCCGACACGGTTGGATTTGATCTTTGCCTGCTGACGCCCGACATGCACAACCGCAGCATCGTCGATGCCGCGTTCGCCCGCGCGGGTGTAGCGGTGAAGCCGGTGATGGAGACCAACTCCGTGCTCTCGCTGGCGCTTGCAGTGCGCACCGGCCCGCTGGCGAGCGTGATGCCTGGCGCCCTGGTCTCCAGCCTGCGCGAACAGCCGGGTCTGCTGTTCCGGCCCCTGGTGAAACCCGAGGTGCAGACCCCGGTCGGCTTCCTGGTGCGCCGCGAGGTGGCGCTCACGCGCACGCAGGAGGCCGCGCTGGCGCTGGCCCGCGATGCGGACTGGCGCGCCGAGCTGGCCGCCACCAGCGGTTCATTCAAGACTTGAATGAACCCATGTCCCAAACCAATTTGACGGCGCGCTGCGCAACCGACACAGTGCGGCGATGAGTTCGTCCGCCATTCGCACCATCCCGATCGTCCCTTCGAGCGGCCCCGCCGCCGAGGTCCGTCCGCACGACGCACGTCCGCAGAAGCGGGCCCGCGACCGGCTCAAGGGCCGCCAGGCCACGCCCGAGGCCCTGCAGGCGCTGCGCGCCCTGATCGGCGAGCGGCCCGAAGAGGGCCACCGCCGCGACCTGCTGATCGAACACCTGCACACCATCAACGACGCGCACCACGGCCTGCCCGAGGCCCTGCTGGTGGCGCTGGCGCAGGAGATGAACCTGCCGGTGGCCGAGGTCTACGAGGTGGCGAGCTTCTACCACCACTTCGAGGTCCTGCGCGACGGGCAGATCGGGCCGGCGGTCACGGTGCGGGTCTGCGACTCGCTCAGCTGCAGCCTGGCCGGCGGCGGTGAGCTGCTGCAGCGCCTGCGCGTCCGGCTGGGCGAGGGCGTGCGTGTGCAGGCGGCGCCCTGCCTGGGGCGCTGCGCCCAGGCGCCCGTGGCCCAGGTGGCGCAGGCGGCGGTGCCGCACGCCAACGAGTCCAGGGTCGAGGCGCTCGCGCAGCGGGCGCTGGCGGGTGAAATCCTGCCGCGCGAACGCGTGCCGGAGTTTGTCGATCTGGCGGCCTACCGCGCCGGCGGCGGCTACCGGCTGGCGACGGCGGTGGCGCAGGGAGCGCACGACCCCGAGGCCCTGATCCAGACGCTGGAGCACGCCGGCCTGCGCGGCCTGGGCGGGGCCAGTTTCCCGGCCGGTCGCAAGTGGCGCATCGTGCGCGGCTTCGCGGCGCCGCGCCTGATGGCGGTGAACATCGACGAGGGCGAACCCGGCACCTTCAAGGACCGCCACTACCTCGAACGCGATCCGCACCGTTTCCTGGAAGGCGTGCTGATTGCTGCGGCGGTGGTCGGCATCGACAAGGTCTACATCTACCTGCGCGACGAGTACCACGACTGCCGCGCGCTGCTGCAGGAACAGCTCGCCGCGCTGCAGGCCGACCCGCCGTACCCGCTGCCCACCATCGAGCTGCGGCGCGGCGCGGGCGCCTACATCTGCGGCGAGGAGTCCGCGATGATCGAGAGCATCGAAGGCAAGCGCGGCGAACCGCGCCTGCGCCCACCCTACATCGCCGAGGTCGGCCTGTTCGGCCGGCCCACGCTGGAACACAACTTCGAGACGCTGTACTGGGTGCGCGAGATCGTCGAGCGCGGTGCCGACTGGTTCGCCTCGCACGGCCGCCACGGCCGCAAGGGCCTGCGCAGCTTCAGCGTCAGCGGCCGGGTGCGCGAGCCCGGCGTGAAGCTGGCGCCCGCGGGCATCACGCTGCGCGAACTGATCGACGAATTCTGCGGCGGCATGGCCGAGGGCCACACGCTCCACGCCTACCTGCCCGGTGGCGCCAGCGGCGGCATCCTGCCCGCCAGCATGGCCGACATCCCGCTGGACTTCGATACCCTGCAGCCGCACGGCTGCTTCATCGGCTCGGCGGCGGTGATGGTGCTGGGCCAGCACGACAGCGTGCGGGAGGCCGCGCTCAACGTGATGCGCTTCTTCAAGGACGAGAGCTGCGGTCAGTGCACGCCCTGCCGCGTCGGCACCGACAAGGCCGCGCGCCTGATGGCGTCCGACACCTGGGACCAGGACACGCTGCGCGACCTCGCCGACGTGATGGGCGACGCCTCGATCTGTGGCCTGGGCCAGGCCGCGCCCAACCCGATCCGCTCGGTGCTCAGGCACTTTGCGCACGAAGTCGGAGGTGTGGCATGAACCGCCCGCTGAGCCCCGAGCAGCTGATGCCGGCGAAGGTGAGTTTCGAGCTCGATGGCCGTGAGGTCGAGGCGTTTGAAGGCGAATCGATCTTCGACGCCGCGAAGCGCCACGGCACCGAGCTGCCGCACCTGTGCCACAGCGACCCGCTGCGGCCCGATGGCAACTGCCGCGCCTGCGTGGTCGAGGTGGCGGGTGAGCGTGCGCTGGCCGCCAGCTGCTGCCGCAGCGTGACGCCGGGCCTGAAGGTGCTGACCGACAGCCTGCGCGCAAAGAAGTCGCGCCAGATGGTGCTGGAGCTGCTGCTGTCCGACATGCCCGACCAGGGCCACCAGTGGCTCGATGCCGACGGCCGCCAGCCGCACGGCGAGCTGAGCGACTGGGCGCAGCGCGAGGCGGTGTCGGTGCGGCCCGCGCTGCAGGCGCTGCGGCGCGAGCAGCCAGTGCCCGACCTCTCGCACCCCGCCATGGCTGTGAACCTCGACGCCTGCATCCAGTGCCGGCGCTGCGTGCGCGCCTGCCGCGAGGAACAGGTCAATGGCGTGATCGGTTTCGCCGGCCGCGGCGGCCACGCCGAGATCGTGTTCGACCTCGGCGACGCCATGGGCGCGAGCAGCTGCGTGGCCTGCGGCGAGTGCGTGCAGGCCTGCCCGACCGGCGCGCTGTCGCCCAAGAGCCTGGTGGGTTCGCAGGCGGTGGACCGCTCGGTGGACTCGGTGTGCCCGTTCTGTGGTGTGGGCTGCCAGCTCAGCTACAAGGTGCGCGACGGCCAGATCGTGGCGGTCGAGGGGCGCGACGGCCCGGCCAACCACGGCCGCCTGTGCGTCAAGGGCCGCTTCGGTTTCGACTACGTGCACCACGCCGGCCGCCTGACGGTGCCGCTGATCCGCCGCGAAGGTGTGCCCAAACACGGCGACGCCATCCCTCCGCGCGACGCCGACTGGCGCGAGACCTTCCGCGAAGCCAGCTGGGACGAAGCCCTGGCGCTGGCCGCCGGCAAGCTCAAGGCGCTGCGCGACACCCACGGCCCTAGGAGCCTGGCCGGTTTCGGCTCCGCCAAAGGCACGAACGAAGAGGCCTACCTGTTCCAGAAGCTGGTGCGCACCGGCTTCGGTTCCAACAACGTCGACCACTGCACCCGCCTGTGCCACGCCTCCAGCGTGGCGGCCCTGCTCGAAGGCGTGGGCTCGGGCGCGGTGAGCAACCCGGTCTACGACGTGGCGCACGCCGAGCTGATCCTGGTGATCGGCTCCAACCCCACGGTCAACCACCCGGTGGCCGCGACCTGGATGAAGAACGCGGCGCAGAACGGCACCCGCATCGTGCTGGCCGACCCGCGCATCACCGACATCGGCCAGCACGCCTGGCGCACGCTGCCGTTCCGGCCCGACACCGACGTGGCGCTGCTCAACGCGATGATCCACACCGTGATCGACGAGGGGCTGGTGAACCAGGATTTCATCGCCCGGCGCACCTCCCATTACGAGGAGCTGGCGCAGAGCGTCGCCCGCTTCAGCCCCGAGGCGATGGCGCCGGTCTGCGGCATTCCCGCGGCGACGATCCGCGAGGTGGCGCGCGCGTTCGCGACCGCGAAGGCGGCGATGATCCTCTGGGGCATGGGCGTGAGCCAGCACGTGCACGGCACCGACAACGTGCGCAGCCTGATCGCGCTGTGCGCCATCACCGGCCAGATCGGCAAGCCCGGCAGCGGGCTGCACCCGCTGCGCGGCCAGAACAACGTGCAGGGCGCAAGCGACGCCGGCCTGATCCCGATGATGTTCCCCAACTACCAGCGGGTGGACAACGCGTCGGCCCACGCCTGGTTCGAAGACTTCTGGGGCACGCCGTTGGACCGCGCGCCGGGCTACACCGTGGTCGAGCTGATGGACAAGGCGCTGGCCGACGAGAGCGACCCGCACAAGCTGCGCGGTCTCTACATCATGGGCGAGAACCCGGCCATGAGCGACCCCAACCTGAACCACACGCGGCACGCGCTGGCCTCGCTCGAACACCTGGTGGTGCAGGACATCTTCATGACCGAGACCGCCTGGCTGGCCGACGTGATCCTGCCCGCCAGCGCCTGGCCCGAGAAGACCGGCACGGTGAGCAACACCGACCGCATGGTGCAGCTGGGCCGCCAGGCGATCGACCCGCCGGGCGATGCGCGCGCCGATCTCTGGATCATCCAGCAGATGGCGCAGCGCATGGGTCTGTCGTGGCGCTACGAGGGCGAGCACCACGGCGTGGCGGCCGTCTACGAGGAGATGCGCCAGGCCATGCACGCCGCCATCGGCGGCATCCGCTGGGAGCGGCTGGAGCGCGAGGGCAGCGTGACCTACCCCTGCCTCACCGACGACGACCCGGGCCACCCCATCGTCTTCATCGACCGCTTCCCGACCGAGGACGGCCGGCTGCGGCTGGTGCCGACCGAGCTGGTGCCGGCGGACGAGACCCCCGACACGGACTACCCGATGGTGCTGATCACCGGCCGCCAGCTCGAACACTGGCACACCGGCAGCATGACGCGTCGCGCGACCGTGCTCGACGCATTGGAGCCCGAGGCCACGGCCAGCCTGGCCGCGGCCGACCTGGCGCGGCTGGGCGTGAGGCCGGGCGAGCGCATCACCGTGCGCTCGCGCCGGGGCGAGGTGACGCTGCGCGCACGGCAGGACGACGGCACCGCCGCCGGCTGCGTGTTCATCCCGTTCGCCTACTCGGAGGCCGCGGCCAACCTGCTGACCAACGCGGCGCTGGACCCCTTCGGGAAGATCCCGGAGTTCAAGTACTGCGCGGTGTCGGTGCAGAAGGCGGGATGATGCTTCATACCCCGGGGAGAATGGCTAAGATGAAGCCACTTGTCCCACTCCATCGGAAAACGCCATGAGCGACAACGCCAGTGTCACCATCACCCGCCAGTCCGGCTACCAGTTCCTGGTCGACTTTGGCGAGACCCTCCCGCAACTGCTGGCCGACGAGCCCGCGCCGCTGGGGCAGGGTGCCGGGCCCGCACCCGACCACATGCTGCTGGCCGCGGTGGCCAACTGCCTCAGCGCCAGCCTGCTGTTCTCGCTGCAGAAGTTCAAGCAGGACCCGGGCGCGCTGATCGCCACCGCCACACCGGAGATGGGTCGCAACGAGAACAAGCGCCTGCGCATCCAGCGCATCCATGTGCAGCTGGAGCTGGGCAAGACCGCCGCCGAACTGGAGCACCTGGACCGCGTGCTCGCTCAGTTCGAGGAGTTCTGCACCGTATCCATGAGCGTGCGCCAGGGCATCGCCATCGACCTGCAGGTGCGCGACGGCGCGGGCGCCGTGCTCAAGGGTTGATCAGCCGACGATGCGCGGCAGGTGCGCTGCATCAAATAGTCGGTCGCCGTCCGCCTGGACAATCGGGGTAGAGTGATGCCTCAGGCTACCCCGGCCTGTATCCGATCGAGACGGTGAACCGATGCGACTGACCCAGTGGACCGATTACAGCCTGCGTGTGCTGATGTACTGCGCGGCCTGCGAAGGCCGTGCCCAGCCGCCCACCGTCAGCGAGATTGCCGAGGCGCACGGCATCTCTCGCAGCCACCTGACCAAGATCGTGATGATCCTCGCCGGCCATGGCTGGCTCGCCACGACCCGGGGGCGCGGGGGCGGCCTGCGGCTGATGGCCGACCCGCGCCGGCTGACTCTGGGGCAGGTGATCAGGGAGACCGAGCCCGACCTGAACCTGGTCGAGTGTTTCGATGTCCAGCACAACACCTGCCGCCTGAACGGCTACTGCCGGCTCAAGGGTGCGCTGGGTCAGGCCATGCAGGCTTTTCTGGTGGCGCTCGATGGCGTGACGCTGTCCGACCTGCTGGCGCCCACGGCGCGGTCGGCTGCGGTGGCCGGGCAGTTGCCGCACCTGATCCCGATCCAGATGGCGGCGCTGCAGCGCCCGGCAGCCAAAGCGGCGCCCGCCCCGAAAAAGCCGGTCCGCCCGGCGCCCACCCGCAAGACGGCCAAGCCGCCCCCCGCCAAGGGTTGAAGCTCCGAAGGGGCGGGGCCGCTCAGGCGGCCTGCAGCCGCTGCGCCATGCGGCCGCGGGTGTGTACCTCGCCCGCAGCGTCCACGAGCAGACTGTCGACCCCCGGCAGCGAGGCCATGAGGTCCAGGCCGCGCGCGGGGCCACCGACCATGGCGGCCGCGCCGATGCCGTTGACGGTGGCCGTGTCGCGGGCCACCAGCACCACGCCGCGCACCCCCTCGGTGGGCCAGCCGGTGCGCGGGTCCAGCACGTGGTGGTAGCGGCGGCCGGCCTGCCGGAAGCTGCGTTCGTAGTCGCCAGAAGACGCGACGCAGCCGTCGCGCAGCGTCACCACGCCCAGCAGCTTCTCGGGTGCGCGCGGATCGCGCAGGCCCACGCGCCAGTCCTGGCCGTGGAGCTGGCCACGCGTGAGCACGTCTCCGCCGCCGTTGATCATGGCGTGGCGGATGCCGTGGTGTTCCAGCACCTGCATGCCGGCCTGCAGCACGGGCAGCTTGGCCACGCCGCCCAGGTCGATGCGCATGCCGGGTCGGGCCAGCCGCACGCGGTCGCCCTCGATCCGCACATCGCGGTGGTTCACGAGCCGGCCTTCTTCCAGCAGCTCCTGTGCCGAGGGGCGGCGGGGCTGCGCGGGGTCGAACGACCAGCCGTCGTAGGCACCGACGCTGATGTCGAAATCGCCGCGCGTGCGCTCGGACAGCGTGGCGGCCTGCCGCAACACGGCCAGCAGCTCGGGCGGTGCCTGCACCGATCCACGGCCTGCCTGCCGGTTCAGGGCCGAGACCAGGCTCTCGCTGCGGTAGCGGCTCATCAGGCGTTCCTGCCGCTGCATCTCGGCCCAGGCGGCCTCGATGGCGCTCGCGGCGTCCGGCGCGTTGGGAACCACCATGTCCACCCGCGTGCCCATCAGCACCCGGCTGTCGCGCCGGACCCCGGCCAGGGCCAGGCCCGGATGGAGGCTCCAGCCGGCCACGAGCAGGCCCAGGCCGGAGAGGAGGTGGCGTCGGTGCAGGTTCATGGCGTGGCCCGGTGATCGGTTACTGCGACAGCGCGACCATGTGGTCGACCGCGGCCTTGACCTCGTCATCGGTCAGGGATGCGCCACCGCCGCGCGCGGGCATCATGCCCTTGGCGCCGGTGAAGCCTTCCAGGGCGTGCTTGTACAGCGTGTCGTTGCCCTGGGCGATGCGCGGACCCCAGTCGGCCTTGTCGCCGGGCTTGGGGGCGCCGGCCACACCAGCGGCGTGGCACAGGGCGCAGGTGCTGCCATACACCTTCTTGCCGACCGCGTTTTCGGCCACCGGTGCAGGGGCCGGGGCTGTCTCAGGGGCGGCGGGAGCCGCTGCAGGAGCGGCCGGTGCGGTGCTGGCGGCAGGGGCTTCGGCGGGCTTGTCGCCGCAGGCTGCCAGGGTCAGGGCGCAGCCGAGGGAGAGCAGGAGGTGTCGTGCGTTCATGGGAGCTTTCTTTGAAGAAGAGGAGACGAGCAGATTTTAATATGCATTCAATATGAATCTTAAAAACTTGACTTGACGGTGATCAAACCGCGGCGTCGTGGCCCTCGTGGGTCTGCGGGGCAAGCCGCTGCAGCTCGGCCGGCAGCGTGCGCCGCAACGCGTCGGCACCGACGGCGGTGCCGCCCTGGCGGGCGATGAAGGCCGCGGCCGCGGACGCGCTGGCAAACGCGGGCAGGTTGCCCGAGCGCATGGGACCCAGGGTGCGCGAACCGTGCACGTACACGGCCTGCTGCGCGGGCACCCAGGCGCCGGTCTCCAGGTCGGTGGCGTACATCGCGAGGATGCGGCTGGCCTGCTGGCCCACGGTGTAGCGCGGCACGTTCTGCAGGTAGAGGAACAGGCTGAGCGGCGAGTCGAGGTACTGCACGTCGCCGTTGGAAAAGATCACCTGCGCCGCCCAGCGCGGCTGGCGGGCCGGGAACATGCCGCAGACCGGGCAGCGTGCGTGCCCGGGAATGGGGCGCGCGGCCGCCACCGGGAGTCCCGATGCCGGATCAAATGCGAAAGGCGGCGCGACCAGGCAGATGTCGTCCGGTGGCGCCGTGCCCGGTGCGGCGCGGGACGCGCCGGGCGGCCACCAGCGCTGGGCCGCGCCGGTCAGCAGGACCGCGCCACCTGCCACGGCCAGTCCCAGGATGCTGCGTCGTTTGAGCATGCTCACATGCGCGTGTCTTGCTGCGCGCCGCCGCTGAGATCGACCATCGCGGGCTGGATCTCGGCAAAGCGCAGCGCCCGGCCGCCGTACTGCTGCACGAAGGCTTGTGCGTCGGCCTCGCTGGCGAAGCTCGCAGCGGTGGGGCCCATCGAACCCTTGCGCTGGCTACCCAGCACAAAGAAGGCCTGGCGGGCGTCGATCCAGTGGCCGCGGGGCTGCTCCCAGTCGGCCTTGGCCATGTCCTGCACGAAGGCGCTGACCACGGTGCGCACCTGCTCGGGCGCGAGCAGGGTGGACAGCAGTTCGGTGGTGTCGCAGAACCACTGCACCTCGGCCACGTTGGCAAAACGGATCTGGCCCTTGGGGCCGGGGTAGTCGGACAGCAGCATGCCGTCGAGCGAGCAGCTGGACTGCGGCTGGATCTCGGCCGGCGCCTGGGCCTGCGCGGACGAGGCGGTGTCCTGCCCGCAGCCGGCGAGGCCGAGGGCCGCGAGACCGGCCAGGCCGGCGCAGCCGCACAGCAGGCGACGGCGGTTCACGAAGGGGAGGTCGGGGGTCATGCGCGGAATCTCCAGGAAGCAATCAGCAGGGGCCCGGCGATCCAGGCCAGCATGGCGGCCGTCAGCCCGCCCACCTGGCCCATGGCCGGTGGCAGGATGCTGGCCAAGCCGTACAGGCGCTGGGCATCGTCGAGCGAAAACACGTTGAGGATGCGGAAGATGTCGGCCGGGTTGAGCAGCAGCAGGTAGGCAAAGGCCTCGCCACCGACCTGGCCGCCGGTGGCCACCAGCAGGCCCAGCAGCAGCAGGTCGAACACCAGCACCAGGCCGAACCAGAGTGCGATCGCCAGGCCCGAGGCGCGGGTGCGGTCGCGCGCCAGCACCGACAGCAGCACCGCCAGGCTCAGGAAGGCCAGGCCAAGCAGCACCGAGCTGAGCACGAAACCGCCGTAGTGGTAGAGCGCGCTGGCGCCGAAGCGCTGGTACAGCACGCCCGCCACCAGCGCGAAGCCGGCCACGGTGGAGAGCGTGAGCGCGGCGGCCAGGCCCAGGTACTTGCCCAGCAGCAGTTCCAGCCGGGTGATGGGCAGGGCCAGCAGCAGGTCCAGCGAGCCGCGCTCGCGCTCGCCCACGATGGCGTCGAAGCCCAGCAGCAGCGCGATCAGCGGGATCAGGTAGATCACCAGGCTGACCAGGCTGGCGATGGTCAGCTCGATGGAGCGTGGGCCGATCTGGCCCTGCGCGGCCGAGCCGAAGTAGGTGATGAGCAGCGAGAACGCGGTGAACACCACGGCGACGGCGAGCACCCAGCGGTTGCGCAGGCGGTCGCGGAATTCCTTGGCGGCCAGCGCCTGCATCTGGTGCCAGGTGAGGGCGGGGGTCATGCGGCCTCCTTCAGACCGAAGTACACGTCTTCCAGCGAGGGTTCCTGCACCTGCAGGTCGGCCAGCCCGGCCTGGCCCAGCCAGTGCAGCACGGCCATCTTGTGGGCGCGGTCGCAGCGCAGCACGCGCTGGTCGGCGGCCACGGGTTGCCAGTCGAGCGTGGCGCCCGCCAGCGCGTCGGGCCGCTGCTGGTCGAGCGCGTGCAACTGCCCGGGCGAGCCGGTCAGCACGAAGTTCAGGGGCATGCGCGAGCGCTCGCGCAGCGACTGCACCGAACCCTGCGCGCAGACGCGGCCGTTGCTGAGCATGGCCAGCGCGTCCACGCGCTGCTGCAGCTCGGCCAGGATGTGCGAGCTGATGACCAGCGTGACGCCCTGCTCGCGCAGCGCGTCCAGCTGCTCGTAGAAAGCACGGATGGCGGAAGGGTCCAGACCGGTGGTGGGTTCGTCCAGCAGCAGCAGGCGCGGTTCGCCCAGCAGGGCCTGCGCGAAACCCAGGCGCTGGCGCATGCCCTTGGAGTATTCGCGCACGGCCCGCTGCCCGGCCTGGCCCAGCCCCACGCGGTCCAGCAGCTCGCCGCACTGGCGCTCGGGCGCGCCCTTGAGGCGGGCGAAGAAACGCAGCGTCTCCAGGCCGCTGAGGTTGTCGTAGAGCACCAGGTTCTCGGGCAGGTAGCCCAGCGTGCGGCGCACCGCGCGGAAGTCTGGCCCGTTGACCAGGCTGCCGCTGATGCGGATCTGGCCGCGGCTGGGCCGGATCAGGCCCAGCACCAGCTTGAACAGGGTGCTCTTGCCGGCGCCGTTGTGGCCGATCAGGCCGAACAACTGGCCGCTGGGCACGGTGAGGTCCACGCCGTCGAGCGCGTTCAGCGGCGCCTTGGCGCTGCCGTAGGTCTTGGTCACGCCTTCCAGGCGCAAGGCATCAGCGCTGTGTGTGTTCACGCCAGGTGCTCCATTGGGGGTGGGCCGGCGCCATGGCCGGGTGGGGGTCGACCACGCTGGGCACGCGCAGGACGGGGAATTGCTGGCCGAGGATGCGCAGGGCCTCCACGGCGGGGCTGCCCATGAGCAGCTGGACGATGGGGTGGCGCCACTGCAGGCGGTCGACCAGGTCGTTGGCCTCGTAGCCCACGTCGCCGACGCCGTCGCCGTTGCGGTCCCAGCCGCGGTAGTTGCTCCAGTGGTTGCCCTGGCCCGGCTCGGGCCGGCCCCAGGGCTCGTCGCGCGCGCCCACGTAGCGCACCTGCTCACGGTTGGCGATGAAGTCGTTGCCCACCACCTGGTTGCGCGTGGAGCCGGCCGAGAGGTGCACGCCGACGCGGTTGTTCACCACCAGGTTGCCGCGCAGGGTCACGTACTCCACGTCGTAGATGAAGAAGCCGCGGTCGTTGTCGGCCACCACGTTGCCCTCGATCACCGAGTCCTGCATGGTGCGCAGCATGATGCCGTGGTCGGTGTTGCCCCAGGTGCGGTTGCGCCGCACCACCTGGTCGCGCACCTCCATCAGCGCCAGGCCGCCGCGGTTGTTGTAGCTGTCGTTGTCTTCCCACAGGTTGTGGTACGAGTTCATGTAGTGCGTGCCGTAGCGGCTGTGGTGCAGCCGGTTGCCGCGGAACTCGGCGTGGTGCGAGACGTCGACGTAGAGCGCGTCGCGCACGAAGCCGATGTGGTTGCCGACGATGCGCGCGCCCTTGGTGTTGTAGAGCTGGATGCCGTTGCCGCGCTGCGCGGAGTTGAAATCGCGCAGGCCGGTGATGATGTTGTGTTCGATGCGCACGTCGTCGGCCTTCTCGATCCACAGGCCGAACAGGTTGTAGGTCAGGTCGCAGCCGCGCACCACCGCGCGGTGCGCGCCGGGCTGGAGGTAGATGCCCGCGTTCTGGTCCTTGAGGCTGGTGCCCGAGTCGCGCACGATCAGGCCTTCGATGAGCACATCGGGCGCGGTGACGCGGATGGTGTCGCCCTTGCTGCCGCCGCTGAGCGTGGGGCGGCCGACGCCGCGCAGCGTCAGCGGCTTGTCGATGCGCAGGTTCACCGCGTAGAAGCCGCGCTGCACCTCGACCACGTCGCCGGCCGCCGCCTGCGCCACCACGGCCTGCAGGTCCGCGCCGGGCGCCACCGGCCAGACCGTGGCCCAGGCCGGGCCGGCCAGCACGAAGCCGGCCACAGCCAGCCACGCGCACAGCAGCGCACGCAGCTGCGCAGACCAGGGGTTCACGCCAGAGCCCCCAGCGACTTGAGCAGCAGGAACAGCGTGGCGCCGATCAGCAGGTTCTTGAATCCGACGTAGCTGAGCATGTCCATCCAGTTGGCCTCGCGGTAGCGCGCACGCCACCAGGGGCCGTCCTTGACCACGCGCTTGCCCTGCATGCGGATCAGCACCTCGTACACGCTCCAGCCGAACCACCAGCCGATGATGGCGCTGGCCGAGAGCCGGCCATCGGCCGCCAGCACCCAGGCCGCGGTGGCCGCCAGCGCCAGCGACAGACCGGCGTAGGCCAGGGCGCGCTGGTTCTGCCAGCCGTCGCGGCTCCAGGGCCAGAGGTGGTGCACCAGCTCCTGCCAGAGACCGCGCACACCAGGGGCACGGCCGCCCGGCCAGGGCTGGGCCGGTGGCGTGGGCATGCGGGGGTCCGGACCTTGTGCGGCCTTGGCGCTGACCTGCGATACCGCGGGGATCACCGTGAGCGGGATGTAGTAGCCGTCCCGGCCAATGGGCGTGATCAACAGGCCGTCGCGCTCGCGCCGCTTGCGTTCCTTGGCCAGCGGCGGGCAGCCCTTCTCGTCGGTGTAGAGCACCATGCAGTCCAGGCAGTGCAGGCACTCGCGGTGGTCGATGCGGCCGTCGGCGTCGATGGCCTGGGCACCGCAGCCCACGGCGCAGGCCTTGCAGCTGTTGCAGTCCTGCTTGCGCCGCAGACCGAACCAGCGGAAGGTGCTGGGCATGGCCAGCGAGGCGCCCAGCGGGCAGATGTACTTGCAGTACGGCCGCTCGATGAAGATCGACAGGCCCAGGATGGCCGCCACGAACAGGCCATAGGGCCAGCTGCGGTTGGTGATGCCGACCAGGAAGGTGGTCTTGAATGGCTCCACCTCGGCCAGCACTTCGGCCAGGCCCATGGAGAACATCGACACCACCAGCAGGCCGAAGAAGATCGCGTACTTCAGCCACTTCAGCCGGTCGTGCAGGCGCTGCGGCACCCGCCGCTGCCAGCGTTTGAGGCCGATCTTGCCGGACACCTTGTAGATCGCCTCCGACAGCGAGCCGAACGGGCACATCCAGCCGCAGAACAGGCCGCGCCCGAACAGGAACACGGTGACGATGATGAAGATCCAGAACACGAAGATGAACGGGTCGGACAGGAACAGCGACCAGGTCCACTGGAACAGCAGCGAATGGAACCAGGTCAGCACCTGCGTGATCGAGGGCTGGGCCATGACGCCGAAGCCGACGAAGGTGATCGACAGGGCCCAGGCGCTGTACTTGAAGGCGTTGACCGGCCACTTGTTCTTGTGCGTGGAGCGGCGGGTGAGCTGGTCGCGCAGCGCGTAGACCACGGTGACGGCGACCAGCAGCGCCACGAACAGGGCGATCTCGACGGCGCGGGATTTCCAGATGCGCACCCAGGGCGCCTCAGGTTCCTGCACCACCGGGCGGCCGCCCTGCAGCAGTTCGTCGGGCAGCCAGTAGCGCGCTTCGAAGGTGGCGAAGCTGCGATGGCCCGTGGCGCGGTCCACCCGGTTGCCCAGGAAGGCCAGGCGCCAGGGGTGGGCAGCCGAGAACGCGCCCTTGCGGATGATGAAGATGCCGGACTCGGTGGACGAGGGCGCACCGTCCGCTTCCAGCCCGTAGAGGTTGAGGTAGTCCAGGTCGCGGAAGGTGAAGGCGTCCGCGCCCTGCTTGACCTGGATGCGGTCGTACAGCCCGCCGCGCACGAAACCCGAGCCCTTGAACGACTCCTGGCCCGCGGTGCGGATGACGAAGAAGGCGTTGTCGCCCGGTTTGAGCTGGTCGTGCAGGTTCTCGAACCCGCGCTCGCCGATCAGGCTGCGGCCGGTGTCGGGGTGGTTGAGGTCACCGAACCACAGTTCGATGAAGGGCTCGGGGCTGCGGTCCAGCCCGACCTGTTCGGGCATCACGCGCAGGCGCTGCACCGCGCCCATCTGTTCCAGTTCGCTCCAGTTGTAGCGGCGCTTGTGTTCCACAAAGCGGGCCGGCTCGCGCACGGTCGGCGCGATGATGCCGACCTGCCGCGCCACGGCCGAGCCGGAGAGCTGCATCACCTGGTTCTGTGCGATCACGGTCACCGTGGCGCCGGAGATGGCGTCCACGCCCAGCACGTTCTCGTCCGGGCGCGAGGGACCGACCTCGATCGTGTCCTTGACCGACTTGCCCAGGTACTGGTTGTTGAAATCGACAAGCGCCTTTTCGGGAATGCCCAGCAGCAGGATGGGCTCGGAATGTTTGAGCACCTTGACGCCGACATAGCGGCCCTGCAGGTCCATGCCGATCAGGGTCACCACCGGTTTGCCCGAATACGCGGGTGTGTCGGTGATGTCGGTGGACAGCATCACATAGCCCAGCAGCCGGCGCTTGCCCGGTTGCTGCGGGTCGGCCTCGCCATAGGCCTCGACATAGGGCGGCTGGCCCATGCGGGCCGAGAAGGCCTGGGCGCCGGGAAACACCTCGGTGCAGGGCACGCGCTCGCACAGCGCGGGGTGGCTGGCCAGGTCGTCGGGGAGTTTGGCTTCGTAGGACTGGGCGTGGGCCACACGGTCCACGGGCATCAGGGTCAGCAGACCCAGCCAGAAGGCGGCCAGCGCAGAGGCCAGCAGGCGAACAGTCGACATCTTCAATCTCTCTGTTGTCGCCGGCGGCGGGGCATCACGGTGATGCACCGCCGCCGGCGGACAGCTTCCCCTGGCGGGGAAGGGGCCTCATCGGCCCGTCGTTACGCTTCCACGATCATGCGCGAGCGCATCTCCAGGTGCAATGCGTGGCAGAAGTGCGTGCAGTAGCACCAGAACACGCCCGGCTGGTCGGCGATGAACGTGACCGACGCCGTTTCCTGCGGGTTGACGATGAAGTTCACGTTGTAGTTGGGGATCGCGAAGCCGTGGGTCAGATCCTCGATCTTGTCCAGGTTGGTCAGGATCAGCGTGACCTCGTCGCCCTTCTTGACCTTGAACTCGCGCAGGCTGAAGGCCGGCGCCTGCGAGGTCATCTTCACCGTCACCTTCTTCCCGTTGCGGAACACGCCCGACTCCTTCGGGTCCTTGACGGCGTTCGGGAAGTCGTCGAGCGAATAGACCTGCTTGGGCTTGACCAGGTCGCGCTTGAAGATGATGAAGTCGTGCGGCTCGCCGCGCACCGGGTGGTCGCCCATGAGCACCATCTTCTCGCCCGAGATGTCGATCAGCTGTTCGTTCTCGGCGTGCAGCGGGCCCACCGGCAGGAAGCGGTCCTTGGAGAACTTGCAGCCCACGGCGAGGTACTTGCCGTCGGCGGCCTTGGTCTCGGACTGCGAGGCGTTGATGTGGCCCGGCTGGTAGTGCACGTCGATGCGGTCGACCACGTACTTGGCGGCCTTGTCGCCGGCATGGAACTTGATGGCGGCGTCCACGTTCCACTTGACCACCTGGCTGTCCAGGAACAGCGTGGTGTAAGCGTTGCCGCGGCCGTCGAAGGCGGTGTGCAGCGGGCCCAGGCCGAGTTCAACCTCGGCCACGATGGCATCGTCGAGCTTTTCAAGCTTGCCGTCGAACCACTCCAGCACCTTGCTGAGCTCGATCACCGTGGCGGTGGGCGAGAGCTTGCCCGCGCAGATGAAGTACTTGCCGTCGGGGCTGGCGTTCACGCCGTGGGGGTTCTTGGGAACCGAGACATACGCCGTCAGCGCCGTCTTGGGATCCTTGTTGGCTTCGTGTGTGCCGTCCACCACAGGCACTTTCGATGTGCCGATGGTCTTGAACTTGCCGGCCTTGACGGCCTCTTCGATGCGGGCGATGTTGAAAAACAGGCAGGCGTCGCGTTCGGCGGACATCATGTCCTCGTACTTGGCGCCCATTTCGATGTTGTACTGGTTGGTGGCCGCCAGCTTGCCGTCATACGACGTGGCGGTGAGGTCGCAGTTGCCATCGATCAGCACCTGCCAGCGCACCTCCATCGATTCGGCGTCCACGCAGGTGAACATCGAGCGGTACTTGCTGCTGTCCTCGGTGCCCGTGTTGGGCAGGGGGATCGAGAACTCGGCGCCGCAGAACACGCGTGTGGTGTAGTTGATGGCCGGATCGACCGGGTCGGCCTTGTCCGGGAAGATGCCATGGAAGCCCTGCACGTTGGGCAGCTGGGTGATCTTGTCGCAGACGAAGTAGTCCAGGCGGATGCGGGCCAGGCGGCTGTTGATCTTGTCGTTGATCCAGGCGTAGCGGCCGTCGTAGTTGCCGTCCTTGTAGGAGGCGTGGGTGTGGTGCGTGTCGGCGACGGTGTAGCGCAGCGAACCATCGGCCTTGGTGCCCATGATGGCCTTGGACTCGTTGGTGATGCCCCAACCGACCAGTGCGTCGGGTACGAAGCAGGGGATGCGCAGCAGTTCGCGGCCGGAGGGCATGCCCAGCACGCGCATGTCGCCCGTGTGGCCACCGCTCCAGAGACCGTAGTAGGTGTCAAGTTCACCGGGCTTGAGGTGGCCGGCGGCGGCTCCCGAGGCAGCGTGCGCCGCATCGGCGGGGGCTGCAGGGGCGGCGGGTGTGGCGGCTGTTCCGGCGGACTTGTCGGTGCAGGCCACGGCGCCGATGGACAGGCCCGCCAGCGCGGCGGTGTTCAGGAACTTGCGACGCCCCCAGGCGGCGCGGTCTTGATCGTTGGAAATGCTGTCGTCTTTCATGTGAAAACCTCTAGGGTTGGGCTTGGGAAACGGGGTGGCCCGCGCGCGGGTGGCGGCGTGGCCTCGGGAACGGGGTGGCGTGTGGCCGTGGCGACGGCACGCTGGTGGTGGCCAAAGTCCAGCAGCCAGGCGTCACTGATGGGAGGCGGGAAGGGCAGCGCCGTCGGCAGGCACAGCGCGCAGTCCAGGGCGTGACCGGTGGTCGCCGGTGCGCCTTCGTTGTCGAGGTCCACCCACTGCAGGCCGGTGCTGCTGCAGACCGTGGTGCTCTGCGGCGGCTGGATCAGTGGTGAGGCGAACACCAGCGACCAGCTCACCAGCAGGCACCACAGCACGGGGCATTGGCAGCGGCTGCGGAGTCGGCTCAGGAAAAGCATGGGCGGACTATAGGTCCGATATGCTTCATAAAAAATGAATCTTTAAGGGCAATTGACATTCGTCAATTGCGCTCCCCGGTGGTGTGGTGCGCAGACGTCAGTGGCGCCGTGTCAGGTGGTCGGACCGAACCAGGTGCCGGCCATCTTCATGCCCAGCAGCGTGAGCGCCAGCGAACCCAGCAGGTGCAGCGCCGCCGTGCCGAAGGCCAGCAGGTAGCGCGCGTGCTGCAGCATGGACACCACCTCGGCCGAGAAGGTGGAGAAGGTGGTGAGCGCGCCGAGGAAACCGGTGACCAGCGCCAGCCGCCAGGCCGGGTCCAGCTGCGTCTGGCTCTGGAAGAACACCACCGCCACGCCGATCAGCCAGGCCCCGATCCAGTTGGCAGCCAGCGTGCCCCAGGGCAGCACGGCGTGGCCCTGGTTGAGCCACAGGCTCAGCTGCCAGCGCGAGAGCGCGCCGACGCTCGCTCCGAGGCTGATGGCAACGATTTGCAGCATGGATCAGGCGCCGCTGAGCGTGTCAGAACGGCGCGTCGCCGTCGCCCACGGCGGTGACGGCTTCCTGCTTGGGTTTGGCCGGCGCCGACGCGGGCTCTGCACCCGGCAGCGCCGCGCCGGGCTCGATCTCGCCGCCCAAGGCTCCGATCAGCGCCGGGATCAACTGGCTCAGCTCACCGGTGGCCAGGGCCACGTCGGTGTCGAAACCGCTCTCGTCGTCGTTGGGCCGGTCGTCGAACACGCCTTCCAGAAAGGCCAGCTTCTTCAGCTGCATGGATTCGGTCAGCGTGAAGCCGATGCGGCCTTCCCAGCTCAGCGCCAGCCGCGTGGGCAGCTTGCCTTCGGCCAGGTGTTTGCGCACCTCGTCGGTCAGCAGGTGGTGGCGCGTGAACTTCACGGCCGATTTCTCTTCGTCGGCCGACTTGAGCTCGCACTCGCGCTCGACGTTGAAGCCTTCGGGCCAGTCGTTCTCGGGTTCGGTGGTCGCCAGCCACTGCGTCATCGCGGTCTGCGGCGTCATGGCGGTCTGCAGCAGGGTGAGGGCCAGGCCGTCGAAGGCGCGCACCAGCGCGGTCACGACCTCGTCGTTCTTGCCCTGGCTGCCGGCGTCGGTGACCAGCAGGCCGTTCTTCATGTCGAACCAGACCCAGACGCTGCCGCGGCGCGGAAAGGCCTGGGGCAGCAGTGCCTGCAGCGCGTCTTCGCGCAGTTCCTTGGTTTCCTTCTTGCCGGGCTTGCGGCCGGTGGTGGCCTCGATGTGGTCGGCCGCTTCCTGCGCCTTTTCCTTCACCACGGCGCCGGGCACGGCCTTGGTCTCGATGACCAGCTTGAGGATGCGCTGGCCGTTGACCGATTCGACCAGCGGGCCATGCTCCTCACCACGCGGTTCGGCCCAGCCGACCGACTTGTCCTGCGAGGCGCTGCAGGGCACGAAACGCGCCGCGTCCAGCGCGGCCTCCATCGACTCCAGCGTCGCGTCCCAGCCGGGCGCGATGCGGTAGATCGTCACATTCTTGAACACGTGTTTCCTTGGGTTGCAGGCCGTCAGCGGCCGACCTCCCCCGCCGGCGGCAGGAGAGGCCTGGGATCTGGGCGTTCGATGATACCGAGCCGGTTGGTATGTCCAGGCGTTTGCCTATACTGCCGGCGGAACAGATCGGGCAGGGCGGCCAACAGATGTGCACCAGCGACCCTGCCAGCAAAACATCAAGGAGGTGTGTGTGCATGAGTTGCCTTTCAACCGCGGCGCCCGTCTGGCCTGCGCCATCGTCATGTGGGGGACGCTGATGGCCTGCCAACCCACCGCCCCAGCCGCGCCTGCGCCGGGCGCATCCGCTGCGACCGACCAGCCCACCGGCGCGCAGAAGAACGACCGGTCGGAGCAGGCCCATCTCTTCAAGCTCAACCCCTCGCCTCGCCGGGTGTTCGAGGTCACGTTCGAGATCCACGATGCGCCGGGGCCGCTGATGGCGGTGCGGGGCAGCGCCGGTTACAGCGCGCCGCAGGCGCCCAACTGCACCTTTGTCACCAATGCCTGGGCAGGCACCTGGGGCACGCCGTTCAAAGGTCTGAGCCTGCCCGTCACACCCGCTGGTCCGAATCGCTTCGTGATGACGGTGGCGCTGGATGCCATGCTGGACGAGGACTACTACGGCAAGGGGGTGTGCCGCTGGGAGATGGGGGGCGCGGGGGCGGGCTTTGCTGCCGGCACGTCAGAGGAAGACACACGGTATGGCATGTCGCTGGATGCCAAAGAATTTGTGGATGGAGCAAGCTACCGGCAGTACTTCTGGAAGGGGGACTATCCGCGGCTTCCTGGGCCTGGGGGAAACAGCGCTGCAGGTGATAGGAGCCCCGAAGGCTTCGGCCCCACGCACCGTAACAACCTGTTCTCCATCACTGCCAAAGTGAAGGCCAAGCCATGAGCGTCACGTCGCAGCAATACGCCGACCTGTCGTTTCATGTGTACAGGGGCACATCTGCTCGAAGCTATGCGAGCAACGACAAAGACGCGCCCTACGTGGATTCGGGTGGTGTTCGGTTCTTCGTGCGAGCCCATGTGGACAACCCCGGGACCGGGTACCAGGGCACGATTTACCAGCGCCGCGACACAGGTGAGTTGGTTGTGGCCCATCGAGGAACCGAGTTCGACCGAGAGGCCTTCAAAGACGGCGCTTTGGCCGACGGTGGCATGGTGCTCGCGCGTTCCAACCTGCAAGCAGAGGACGCGATTTCTTTGACGCGTGACGCACTCGATATGGCATCCAAGGACGCTTCCAGGAAGGGGTTGCCACCATCGCCCGTCACCACCACCGGCCACTCCCTGGGCGGTACGCTGGCTCAGGTCAGCGCCCACCACTTCGGTCTCAAAGGGGAAACCTTCAACGCCTACGGTGCGGTCAGCCTGAGCCGGCGCATTCCCGAAGGCGGGCACTCGGTCATCAACCACATGATGGCGGGCGACGCGGTGAGCGCGGCCAGCCCGCACTTTGGAGAGACACGGATCTATGCCCGGCCCGAGGAGGTGAAGACGCTGCTGTCCAAGGGCTATGACAACCACACCCACTGGAGCGACGCGCTGAAGGGTTATTCGCCCATCAATATTGCCACGGGCACCACCCCGCCCAGCACCCTTGGCGCGGCGGTGGCGCTGGGGGGCAGCCACAGCATGCACCACTTCGTGGAGGTGGACGCCGGCGGCCAGCCCGACCGCTCCATCCTTGCCAATCCGCAGGCGCGCAGCCTGGCGCAGCAGCAGTCGGTGCAGATCGGCGAGTACCGCCGGGACGTGCGCCAGATGCGTGGCGTGCTGACGGCGGTGTCTCGCGGCCTCGATGGCAACGCCCGCGACGCCATCGACACCATCCGCGGACCGCTCGAACCGGGTGAACCTGCCCAGCGCGAGCCGCGCAAAGGCGCCGCCCTGGACCCGGCGGCCTTGCCCGAACCCACCCGGCGGTTGCTTGACGACAGCAGGGGCCATGTGCAGCGGCTGGCCGACCAGCACGGACTGCCCTGGGACCAGGGCATGGAGAACACGGTGCACGCGGTGGCGCTGGGCGCGCGCGAGGCCGGTCTGTCGCGCATCACCCACTTGCGTGCGGATGGGGGCCAGATCCGCGTCGCGGAGTTCGATGGCCTCGGCTTGAAGGAGGGGGCCGTCGATGCGCGGCAGGCGGCCAACAGGCCTGCGGATGAATCGTTGCAGCGGCTGGCCGCGGGCGTGGAGCCGGTCGCCGAGGTGGCGGCTGTTCAGCCCCAGGAAAGACAGGCCCCGGTCAGGGCTTGAGCCTCGCCACGGCGACCCTGGTCCTCGAAGGACCGCCTCAGACCAGTGCCGGCAAGCCCGCCAGGCAGTGGCCGGCCGCTTCCAGCGCGGTGCGGATCGCCCGCGCAGCGGCCACGGCGCCGGGGCCGTCGCCGTGCACGCAGATGCTGTGGATGGGCGTGGGCAGGTGCTGGCCGTCGGCGGTGACGATGCCGCCGGCCTCCAGCATGTGCTGCACGTGCCGCACACAGTCCTGCGCGTCATGCAGCACCGAGCCCGGTTGTGAGCGTGGCGTCAGCTGGCCGTCGGCCTGGTAGGTGCGGTCTGCGAACACCTCGCGCGCGACGCGCAGGCCGGCGGCTTCGCCCGCACGCTCGAGCGCCGAGAGGGCGGGCGCCAGAAGAATCAGCTGCGGGTCCAGCGCCTTGACGGCGCGCGCCACGGTGGCGGCCATCGCCTCATCGGCGCAGGCCATGTTGTTGAGCGCGCCGTGTGGCTTGACGTGGGTCACGCGGCCGCCTTCCGCGGTGGCCATGGCCTGCAGCGCACCGACCTGGTAGAGGATGGTCGCTTCCAGCTCCCTGGGGGAGAGCTGCATCACCCGCCGGCCGAAGCCCTGCAGGTCGGGGAAGGCCGGGTGCGCGCCCAGGCTCACGCCGTTGGCGACCGCCAGCCGCACGGTCTCGCGCATCACCACCGGGTCGCCGGCGTGGAAGCCGCAGGCGATGTTGGCGCTGTGGATCACCTGCAGCAGTTCGGCGTCGCTGCCCATGGTCCAGGCACCGAAGCTTTCGCCGAGATCGGCGTTGAGGTTGATGGGGCTCATGGTGTGTCCTCTCCGGGGTGGGTGGCGAGCATGCCGGAAATCAGGTTGCGGCCGTAGAGCGCGGCCTCGTCGATGTGGCCCGGCGGCAGGAAGGCTTCGCGGCCCGCCAGCCATTGCTGCCAGCGTGTGCGCAGGGCGGTCAGGGCCTCGTGCGCCTGTTCCGCCGTCACGGGCGCGAAGCGCACACGCGTGCCCGGCCGCAGGTGCGCCAGCCGCGGCAGGTCGGCGGTGATGACGGTCGCGATCTTGGGGTAGCCGCCCACGGTCTGGCCATCGGCCAGCAGCACGATGGGCTGGCCGTTGGCCGGCACCTGGATCACGCCCGGCGTCACGCCGTCGGACACGATGTCGGCGGCGTCTGCGCTGGTGTGCGCGAGTGCCTCGCCTTCCAGACGCAGGCCCATGCGGTCCTGTGCGGGTGTGGCCTGCCAGTCCTGCGCGAAGAAGCTCGCCAGCGCCTCGGGGGTGAAGTGGTCGTCCTGCGGGCCGGCCATCACTCGGATCGGTCCTGTGTCGGGTTCCCAGGGTGAGCGGCAGCGCCATTCGCGCGGGTCGCCGCTGCCGGCCTCGCCACAAGGCAGCACGTCGCCCGGCTGGAAGGCGCGGCCCAGCACACCCGACAGGCCGGCGCGCCAGTAGCTGGCGCGGCTGCCGAAGGCCGGCGCCAGGGCGATGCCGCCTGCCACCGCCAGGTAGGCGCAGCCGCTGTCGGCGCTGCCCAGCTGCAGGGTCTCGCCCTCGTGCAGCGTGGCGGTCTGCCAGGCGGGCAGGGGCGTGCGGGCGCCGTCCTCTCGCATGCGCTGCGCGCCGATGCGGCCGGCCAGCGCGACGCGCACGGGTCCGCGCTTCACCCGCAGCGCCGTGCCGACGCCGCGCAGCTCCAGCACCGCCGCGTTCAGATCGTTGCCCAGCAGCGCGTTGGCGGCCCGGGCCAGCGGCGCGTCGAGCCAGCCCGAGAGCGGCAGGCCGTGGTGCCGGTGGCCCGGACGGCCCCGGTCCTGTACGGTGGTGCCGATGCCGGGCTGCAGGACTTCCAGCTGGCCGCTCATGTCGCAGACTCTTTCAGGAAGGTCTCGCGCGGCAGGCCGTTGGCGATCTCGCGCGCGAGCCGGTCGTGGGTGGCGCGGTCCACCGCGGTCCAGCGCACCTCGTCGCCTGCGGCGAGCATGGAGGGTTGTTCGGTCTGCGCCGGGTCGAACAGCACCACCGGCGTGCGCCCCAGCAGGTTCCAGCCCCCCGGGCTCTCCCAGGGATAGACCGAACACATGTCCAGCGCGATGGCCACCGACTTCGCGGGCACCTTCTGTCGCGGCGAGGGCAGGCGTGGCGTGACCAGCGTGGGTGGCAGTCCGCCCATGTAGGGGAAGCCGGGCTGGAAGCCGAGCATGTAGACCCGGAAAGCGGCGCCCAGCAGCTGGCTGATCACCTCGGACCGGCTCAGTTGCTTCAGCTCGCACACGCGCGGCAGGTCGGGTGCGAAGTCGTCGTCGAAGCACACGGGCAGCTGCCACTGGCGTCCTTGCACAGTGGTCTGCTGACCCTCCTGCGCCATGGACAGCAATTGCCGGCCCAAGGCAGTGGCGTCGCCCGCCCAAGGGTCGAAATGCACCGTGAGCGAGCGGAAGGTCGGCACCACATCGGTCACCGGGGCCAGCAGCGGATCGTTCTGGCGCGCGGCCGCGACCCGCCCGGCCAGGCCCATGACGCGCGCGTTGGTTGCCGCGTCGATGGCGTGGCCGAACTCCACCGTCCAGGCGCTGTCGCCCAGGGGCAGCAGACGTGGGGTCATGACGCTCACAACGACGCCGCCGACCGGGCGGCCTGGTCGTACATGCCCGAGAGCACGCGCAGCAGGCGCGCCAGCTCGCCGATGTCCTTGTTCAGTGCATCGTCGGCGTGCAGCGCCTGGATCAGGCATTGCTCGCGGATCTCGCGGTAGCGCTGGACGAAGGCGCTGCCGGACTCGGTGGCCGCGTAGGTCACTTCCTTGCCCGACTTGCTCGATGCCACCACGCCCAGGCTCGCCAGCTTCTTGAGCGAGTAGTTCACCAGGTGCGTGTCCTCGATGTTCATGATGAAGCAGATGTCGGACAGGCGCTTGTCGCGCGCGCGGTGCGTCACGTGGTGCAGCACCAGCACGTCCAGCGGCATCAGGTCCTTCAGCCCGGCGGCGGCCATGCAGTGCACCACCCAGCGGTGGAAGGCGTTGCTGGCCACGATCAGGCCGAACTCGAACTCGCTCATCTCCGCGCTCTGGGGCGAGACCAGGTGCGCAGAGGACACGATGGGCGATCGTGGTGCGGCGGTGACTGGCGTGCTGCTTGCTTGGGCTGACTTGGCCATGGGTCGGTTTCCGTGGTGGGCGGGCGCCTGTATTTGACGACAATTTACCAACGATTTGTCAACAATAAGGGAAAACACTGGTCACAATCTGTTGCCATGACCCCTACAGTGCATGCACCCGTCTTCTGCGGTCGGTGCCGCGGTTTGTTCAACCTGCAACTGGAGCTTTCATGAAACGTCGCGCTTTCCAACTCTCCATGGCCTTCGCTGCCATCGGCCTCTCGACCTCGGCGTTCGCCCAGGCCAAGTGGGACCTGGCCACCGCCTACCCGGCGAGCAATTTCCACACGGTCAACATCAACCAGTTCGTGGCCGACGTGGACAAGGCCAGTGGCGGCAAGCTCAAGATCACGGTGCACCCCAACGCCGCGCTGTTCAAGGCGCCCGAGATCAAGCGCGCGGTGCAGGGCGGCCAGGCGCAGGCCGGCGAGATCCTGCTGGTGAACTACCAGAACGAGTGGCAGCTCTTCGGCGCCGATGGCCTGCCGTTCGTGGCCGACAGCTACGACGAGGCCGCCAAGCTGTGGAAGGCGCAGCGCCCGCTGCTGGAGAAGAAGCTGGCCGAGCAGGGCATGATGGTGCTGTTCGCCGTGCCGTGGCCGCCGCAGGGTGTCTACAGCAAGAAGCCGCTGAACAGCGCCGCCGACCTCAAGGGCATCAAGTGGCGCGCCTACAGCCCCGCCACCGCCCGCATCGCCGAACTGGTGGGCGCACAGCCGGTGACGGTGCAGGCCGCCGAAGTCAGCCAGGCCTTCGCCACCGGCGTGACCGAAAGCATGATGTCCAGCGGCTCCACCGGTGCCGACGCCAAGCTCTACGAGCATGTGAAGTACTGGTACGACACCCAGGCCTGGCTGCCCAAGAACGCGCTGCTGGTGAACAAGAAAGCCTTCGACGCGCTGGACAAACCCACGCAGGACGCGGTCATCAAGGCGGCTGCCGACGCCGAGACGCGCGGCTGGGACGCCAGCAAGAAGGCCAACACCGAAAGCCTGGACAAGCTCAAGGCCGGCGGTATGCAGATCCTGCCCGCGCCCGCGGCGCTCAAGGCCGACATGAAGAAGGTCGGCGACACCATGCTCAAGGAGTGGCTGGACAAGGCGGGTCCTGAGGGCCAGGCCCTGGTCGACGCGTTCCGCAAGTGAGCGGCGGCAGCAGCATGCGGCGCGCGCTCGACGCTCTGTACGACGGCTGCGCCTGGCTCGCGGCGGTGTTCATGATCGGCGTGCTGGTCATGGTGCTGCTGTCGGTGCTGGGGCGCCAGTTCAATTTCCATGTGCCGGGCACCGACGCCTACGCGGGTTACAGCATGGCGGCGGCCGGCTTCCTGGCACTGGCACACACGCTCAAGCGCAACGAGCACATCCGCGTCACGCTGGTGCTCGGCAAGCTCACAGGCGGTGCGCGCCGGGGCATGGAGCTGTGGTCGCTGAGCGCGGCGGTGCTGCTGTCCGGCCTGTTTGCCTGGTTCTCGTTGCGGCTGGTGATGCAGTCGCACGAGTTCAACGACATCTCCACCGGCAACGACGCCACGCCGCTGTGGATTCCGCAGCTGGGCATGGCGCTGGGCACGCTGGTGCTGCTCATCGCGTTTGTGGACGAATGGGTGCTGGAACTGCGCGGCCAGCGCCAGCACATCGGCGGACCGGAGACGCGCCATGAATGAGATGCTGGTCACCGGTTTTCTGATCGTCGCGCTGTTCCTGCTGCTGGGCAGTGGGGTCTGGATCGGCCTGACGCTGGCCGGCGTGGCCTGGATCGGCATGGAGCTGTTCTCCTCGCGCAGCGCGGGCGACGCCATGGCGGTCACCATCTGGGGCTCGGCCAGCAGCTGGACACTCACCGCCTTGCCGCTGTTTGTGTGGATGGGCGAGATCCTGTTCCGCACCAAGTTGTCCGAGAACATGTTCAAGGGGCTGGCGCCCTGGGTGAATGCGCTGCCGGGCCGGTTGCTGCACACCAACATCCTGGGCAGCACCATCTTCGCCGCGGTGTCCGGCTCCTCGGCCGCGACCTGCGCCACCATCGGCAAGATGACCATTCCCGAGCTCACCGAGCGCGGTTACCCGCCCGAGCGCGTGATCGGCTCGCTGGGTGGCGCCAGCACGCTGGGGCTGCTGATTCCGCCCTCGATCGTGATGATCGTCTACGGTGTCGCAGCCGAGGTGTCGATCGCCAAGCTGTTCGTCGCAGGCGTCATTCCGGGCTTGCTGCTGGCGGGCCTGTTCAGCGGCTACCTGATGGTCTGGGCGCTGATGAACCCGGACAAGATTCCCGAGGCCGACGCCGGCATGAGCTTCACCGAGAAGCTGCGCGCGTCCAGCGAGCTGATCCCGGTGATCCTGCTGATCGGCGGTGTGATCGGCTCGATCTATGTCGGCGTGGCCACTGCGACCGAGGCGGCGGCCATCGGCGTCGTCGGTGCGCTGCTGCTGTCGGCCTACCAGAGGTCGCTCTCGTGGCAGAGCTTCAGGGATGCGCTGCTGGGCGCCACGCGCCTGTACTGCATGATGGCCCTGATCCTTGCGGGCGCGGCCTTCCTGACGCTGTCGATGGGCTACATCGGCCTGCCGCGCCACCTGGCCGAATGGGTGGGCTCGCTGGGCCTGTCGCCCGGCCTGCTGCTGGTCGCGCTGGCGCTGTTCTACATCGTGCTTGGCTGCTTCCTCGATGGCATCTCGATGATCGTGCTGACCATGGGTGTGATCATTCCCACGGTGCAGGCCGCAGGCATCGACCTGATCTGGTTCGGCATCTTCATCGTGATCGTGGTCGAGATGGCGCAGATCACGCCGCCGGTGGGCTTCAACCTGTTCGTGCTGCAGGGCATGACGCGGCGCGAAATCAACTGGATTGCGCGGGTCTGCATGCCGTACTTCCTGCTGATGGTGCTGGCGGTCACCCTGCTGTACTGGTTCCCGCAGATCGTGATGTGGCTGCCGGGGAACATGTGAGCACGCTGTTCAGGCGCGCAGGAAGCGCTGCGGCCTGAACGGGTGCGGGTCGATGGCGCTCGGTTCGCCCAGCATCAGCTGCGCCAGCAACTCGCCGGTGCCCGGGCCGGTGGAAAAGCCGATGTGCTGGTGACCCAGCGCCAGCCACAGCGCCTCCTGCCCCGGGCATTCACCGATCATCGGCCTGCAGTCGGGCATGGTGGGGCGGCTGCCCAGCCAGTCGGGGTCGGAAGTTCGGTCACCCAGCGGCATCGCTTCCCGCGCAGTGCGTTCGGCCACCTCGAGTTGCGCCTGGTGGGGCGGCGCGAATTGCGCGTTCAGCTCGACACCCGTGGTCAGCCGCAGCCCCTGCGCCATCGGCGCCAGCACGTAGCCGCCAGCGGTGTCGTACACCGGCCGGCACAGCGCTGTGCCCTCGGCGGGGTGGAAGTGGCGGTGCTGGCCGCGCTCGAAGCCCATGGGCAGGCGCAGGCCGAACTGCCCGCGCAGGAAGTCGCGCGACCAGGGGCCAAGCGCCACCACCACATGGTCGGCTTCGAGCGGTGTGCCGCTGCGGGTGTGAACCGTCCAGCCGCCGCTGTGGCGATGCAGCCCGGTGGCCTCGTCCGTGCGCACCGCGCCGCCGAGCGCCTGGAGCCAGGCCGCATAGCTGCGCACCACCTCGCCGGGGCTGTCGACCGAGCTGGCGTCCTGCACCCACAGCGCGCGCGGGAACATTGGCTTCAGGTGGGGCTCCAGCTCGTGCAGCGCGGCCGCATCCAGCACGCGTGTGGCCACGCCGAAGCGCGCCAGCGTCTCGCGCCCGAAGGCGCCACTGTCGAAAGCGGCCTCGCTGCGGTAGAGAAACAGCCAGCCGTCGTCGCGGCGGCGGTGTGCGATGCCCGCCTCGGCCATCCAGCGCCGGTGGACGGTGCCGGAGTGGCGGATCAGCGCGTCCAGCGCGGTGGTGGTTTCCTGAAAGTCGGCAGCCCGCGCATGGCCCAGAAACGACAACCCCCAGCGCCACTGGCCCAGCACCCACGGCAGGTGGTAGCGAAAGCCCGGGTTTTTCCCGCGCAGCAGCGCCGGCAGCTGGGCCCACAGCCCTGGGTGGTTGAACGGCATCAGCGAACTGCGCGCCAGCACGCCCGCGTTGCCATGCGAGGTGGCGGCGCCGGGACCCAGCGGGTCGAGCACCGTGACGTCCATGGACCGCTGGCGCAGCGAGAGGGCACAGGCAATACCCACCATGCCGGCGCCCAGCACCACAGCGCGCTGCCCTGGTCTGGCCTGCGTCATGCTTCAATCACCTTCTTGTTGCTTCGGATGTGGACGCACAGCTTATCGCCATGAATGGTTCGGACAGCGGTGAAAAGGACTTTCTCGGCGTGATCGTGCTCGACACGCGCTTCCCGCGTCCGCCCGGCGACATCGGCTGTCCGCAGACCTGGACGCGGGCCGGCATCCCGGCCCGGCTGCGTGTCGTGCCAGGGGCATCGGCACGGCGCGTGGTGCAGCAACAGGACCCGGCACTGCTCGGCCCGTTCATCGACGCGGCCCGCTCTCTGGCGGATGACGGTGCACGCCTGATCTCCACCAGCTGCGGTTTCCTCGCCGGGTGGCAGGCCGAACTGCAGGCCGTGGTCCCGGTGCCCGTGATCACCTCCAGCCTGCTGCAATGTGCCGACCTGCCCGCACCGGGCATCGTCACCTTTGACGCGGCCTCGCTGCACCCATCCCTGCTGCGCAAGGCCGGTGTGCCCGCCGGAACACCCGTGCAAGGCCTCGCTCCCGGCTGCGAGCTGCAATCGCGCATCCTCGCCGATGACTCGGTGCTGGACCTGGCGCAGGCGCAGCAAGATGTGGTGGCGGCGGCCATGAGGCTGGTGTCGCGGCACCCGCAGGTGCGGACCGTGGTGCTGGAGTGCACCAACATGCCGCCTTACCGTGCGGCCGTCGAAGCGGCGACCGGTCGGCCGGTACACGACCTGGAGACCTGGCTGCTGGCCGTCTGGCGCCGTGCTCAGAGTTCTTCGACGCGGCGAGCCGGGTAGCTGTCCCAGCTCTGGCAGCCCGGGCAGTGCCAGAAGTGCTGGCGTGCCTCGAAGCCGCAGGCGGCGCAGCGGTAGCGCTTGAGCGGAGCGGCCGCATGTTCGAGCGCCGCCTGGACCCGCTTCTGGGCAGCGGGGTCCGACAGGGTTTCGCCAGCCAGCCACTGGGTGGCCGCCACCAGGGAAGGTTCCCGCTCCAGGTGGCTGAGGTAGTGCCTCCGGGCCGCTGTCGCGCTGCCGCTGAGCGTGGCCAGCGCCTCGGTGATGTCCAGCGAGGGGCCGTGGGCCTGCGCCTCGTTGAGCAGGGCGATGGCTTCCTGCTGGCGCCCGGTGGCGATTGCAAGATCGGCGATTGGCCGTGCCGCCAGCGGAAAGCCCTGCGGCGCATGGCGCACCAGCTGCAGCAGCGTGTCGAATGCACCCTTGGCGTCGCCCTGCTGCGCCTTCAGCGCCGACAGCGCCATCCAGCCGCGGACCATCTGGGGTGCGCGCTCCACCGCCTGGTTGAGCAGGCGCTGGGCCTCGGTGATGTCGCCCTGGCTCATGGCCAGCTCGGCTTCTTCGCAGAGGTAGTGTGCCAGGCGGGGCGTGAAGCTGCCCTGGTGGGTGTCCTCCAGGCGCTGGGCGAGGATCTGCGCCTGCGGCCAGTCGCGGGAGCGTTCGGCGATCGACAGCAGTGCCATCAGGGCTTCGCCCTCAAAGGCAGACCCTTCCAGCTTGTGCAGGGCAGACTCGGCCCGGTCCAGCAGGCCCGCCTTGAGAAAGTCCAGCGCCAGCGCATGCTGGGCGCGGTCGCGGTCCTTGCGGCCGATGTCGGCGCGCGCCAGCAGGTGCTCGTGCACCCGCACGGCGCGGTCGTAGTCGCCGCGGCGGCGGAACAGGTTGCCCAGTGCGAAATGCAGCTCGGCGGTGTCCGGGTCGCCTTGCACCGCCTCGATGAAGGCGTCGATGGCCTGGTCCTGCTGTTCGTTGAGCAGGTGGTTCAGGCCACGGAAATAGGCTTTGGGCGTCTGGCGGCTTTCCATGCGCCACTGGCGCAGGTCGAGGCGTGAGGCCAGCCATCCGAGTGCAAAGGCCAGGGGAAGGCCCCAGAGGAGCCAGGTCAGGTCAAGTTCCATTCGGGGGGCGGGATGCGGTGGACACTGCGTCCGGGACGGCGGGAGGCAAGGGTATGGGTGCGGTCGCCGGTCGGGCTGCTGAACGCCGACGCGCCCGCAGCCACAGCGGCAGCATCACCACCACACCCAGCACCACGCCCAGGAGCAAGGCGCACAGAAGAATCAGCACCAGCGGGGCCTGCCAGCGGGCTCCGAAGAACAGGTGCATGGTGACCGTGTCCTGATTGTTCAGCGCGAAGGCGAACAGAACAAAAAAAATGGCTGCATTGAGCAGCCACGTCAGGTATTTCAAATCATCCCCTCTGTGGTGGGACGATTGTAGCGATCAGGCCGTATTTTTCGGCTCTCGACCCAGGATCTCCGCCGTCTTGGCATCCACCTGCTCGCGCAGGGCTTTGCCAGGCTTGAAGTGGGGCACCCGCTTCTCGGGGATCATCACGCTCTCGCCCGAGCGCGGATTGCGTCCGATGCGGGGCGAGCGGCGGTTGACAGAGAAGCTGCCGAACCCGCGGATCTCGATCCGGTGGCCTTTCACCAGGGCATCGCCCATCGCGTCCAGGATCGCCTTGACAGCGAACTCTGCATCGCGGTGGGTGAGCTGGCCGAACCGGCTGGCCAGTGCTTCGACAAGGTCGCTGCGGGTCATGACTGAACTCGGGCGTTGGTGTGTCCGGAACAGCGCCGGGCCCTGCCGGTGCGTGAAGCACCGGCAGAAGCCTCAGGCTGGATCTCAGTTGTTGCTGTCCAGCTTGGCCTTGAGCAGGGCGCCCAGGTTGGTCGTACCGGCGTTGCCGGTGTTCTGGTTCAGGCTGGCCATGGCTTCGTTCTGGTCGGCCATGTCCTTGGCCTTGATCGACAGCTGGATGTTGCGGGTCTTGCGATCCACGTTCACCACCACGGCCGTGACTTCGTCGCCTTCCTTGAGCACGTTGCGGGCATCTTCCACGCGGTCGCGGGAGATTTCCGAGGCGCGCAGGTAGCCGATGACGTCTTCGCCCAGGTCGATCTCGGCGCCCTTGGCGTCCACAGTCTTGACCTTGCCGGTCACCACGGAGCCCTTGTCGTTGACCGACACGAAGGTGGTGAACGGGTCGCCGTCGAGCTGCTTGATGCCCAGGGAGATGCGCTCGCGCTCGACGTCGATGGCCAGCACGATGGCTTCGACTTCCTGGCCCTTCTTGAAGTTGCGCACGGCGGCTTCGCCCGGCTCGTTCCAGGACAGGTCGGACAGGTGCACCAGACCGTCGATACCGGCGGCCAGACCCACGAACACGCCGAAGTCGGTGATCGACTTGATCGGGCCCTTGACGCGGTCGCCGCGCTTGGTCTGCTCGGCGAACTCGTGCCAGGGGTTGGCGCGGCACTGCTTCATGCCCAGGGAGATGCGACGCTTGTCTTCGTCGATGTCCAGCACCATGACTTCGACCTCATCACCCAGCGACACCAGCTTGGACGGGGCCACGTTCTTGTTGGTCCAGTCCATTTCGGAAACGTGCACCAGGCCTTCGATGCCGGGTTCGAGCTCCACGAACGCGCCGTAATCGGCGATGTTGGTGATCTTGCCGAACATGCGGGTACCTTGCGGGTAGCGGCGGGCCACGCCCATCCAGGGGTCGTCGCCCATCTGCTTCAGACCCAGCGAGACGCGGTGCTTCTCGGTGTCGAACTTCAGGATCTTGGCGGTGATTTCCTGGCCAGCCGTCACCACTTCGCTCGGGTGACGGACACGGCGCCATGCCATGTCGGTGATGTGCAGCAGGCCGTCGATGCCACCCAGGTCCACGAACGCACCGTATTCGGTGATGTTCTTGACCACGCCGTTGACGATGGCACCTTCCTTGAGGGTTTCCATCAGCTTGGCGCGCTCTTCGCCCATGGAGGCTTCCACCACAGCGCGGCGGCTCAGCACCACGTTGTTGCGCTTGCGGTCGAGCTTGATGACCTTGAATTCCAGGGTCTTGTTCTCGTAGGGGGTCAGGTCCTTGGTGGGACGGCTGTCGACCAGCGAGCCCGGCAGGAAGGCGCTGATGCCGTTGACCATGACCTTGAGGCCGCCCTTGACCTTGCTCGAGGTCGTGCCGGTGACGAACTCGCCGGACTCCAGGGCCTTTTCCAGGGCCATCCAGGAGGCCAGACGCTTGGCCTTGTCGCGCGACAGCAGGGTGTCGCCGAAGCCGTTTTCGACGGAGTCGATCGCCACGGACACGAAATCACCGACCTGGACTTCGAGTTCGCCCTGGTCGTTCTTGAATTCGTTCAGAGGCACGTAGGCTTCCGACTTCAGACCGGCGTTGACCACCACGTGGTTGTGCTCGATGCGCACGACTTCGGCGGTGATGACCTCACCCGAGCGCATTTCTGCGCGCTTCAGGGACTCTTCGAAGAGGGCGGCAAAAGATTCAGACATTGAATTTCCTATGACCACCTGGCGTCGGACAGCAGCAGCACCGAAGGAGGGTGCGCGAGGAATCGACGTGTGGGCGGCGTTGACGTTGCGGTGCGTGACACCGCGGGTTAAGTGAAAGAACCATGGGGCCTGCGGGCTGTGAACACCCGGCGGGGCCTTCTGGGCCATCGAAAAAGGCGGTTCAGTTGCCTGGAACCGCCGTTGTGCCTTGCCACCAGTCAAGAACCAGTTGCACCGAGGCTTCGATGCTCAGGTCCGAGTTGTCCAGCAACTGGGCGTCTTCCGCGGGCTTCAAGGGTGCGTGTGCACGGGACATGTCCCGGTGGTCGCGCGCCTTGAGGTCTGCCAAAAGGTCGTCGATGCTAGCAGAAATTCCCTTGGAAATCAATTGTTTATGGCGTCTCTGGGCCCGTTGTTCGGCGCTGGCGGTGAGGAACACCTTCAGGCCTGCGTCCGGGAAGATCACCGTGCCCATGTCGCGCCCATCGGCCACCAGCCCCGGCAGGCGCCGGAAGCTTTGCTGCAGGCCATGCAGCGCCGCCCTCACCGCCGGGTGCTGGGACACCCGGGAGGCCATGCCTCCGGTGGATTCCAGCCGCAACGGATCGGTGATGTCCCGGCCGGCAAGGAACACGCGGTGGTCCCGAAAGGCCAGGGGCAGATGGGCTGCCAGGCGGGCGAGGGCCGTTTCATCGTCCAGGTCCAGTCCGGCGTCCTGTGCGGCCAGGGCCGTGGCGCGGTACAGCGCGCCGGAGTCCAGCAGGTGAAAACCCAGTCGTCTGGCAACCTCGGAGGCCAGCGTGCCCTTGCCTGAGGCGGTAGGGCCATCAATGCAGATCACAGGGATGCGCGCCGCCGGTGTGGCACACAGCTCGAACAGGGTTTCGAAGTAGTCCGGGAAGGTCTTGGCCACGCACTTCGGGTCCTCGATGCGCACGGTGACGCCATCCGGATTGAAGGCGGCCAGCGAAAAGCACATGGCGACGCGGTGGTCGTCGTAGGTGTGGATGCTCGCACCCGTCCAGCGGGCGGGCGGCGTAATGCGGATGAAGTCTGCACCTTCCTCGACTGTCGCTCCCAGCTTGCGGCATTCGATGGCCATGGCCGCGATCCGGTCGGTTTCCTTGACGCGCCAGCTCGCGATGTTGCGCAGTGTGGTGGTGCCGTCGGCGTAAAGCGCCATCACCGCGAGCGTCATGGCGGCGTCGGGGATGTGGTTGCAGTCCAGGTCAATGGCCTTCAGGGGCCACTTGCCTCGCCGGATGTGCAGGCGGTTGGCTTCACCCGTCACCTCGGCACCCATCATCCGGGCCGCCTCGACGAACCGGATGTCGCCCTGTATCGACGACAGCCCCACGCCCTCGATGGTCACGCCATCTGTGCCCTCACGGGCAGGCGCCAGCGCACCCAGCGCGATGAAATAGCTCGCCGACGAGGCGTCTCCTTCGACGTGGACCAGCCCGGGCGACACATAGCGGCTGCCGGCGGGGATCGTGAATCGGGACCATTCGTCGCGCTGCACGTGCACACCAAACCGCTCCAGGAGGTTGAGCGTGATCTCTATGTAGGGCTTGGAAATCAGTTCGCCGACTACGTCGATTACCACCGGGCGCTCTCGCGCCACCAGCGGCAGGGCCAGCAGCAGCGCCGTGAGGAACTGGCTGGAAACGTCGCCCCGCACCCGGATGGGCTGGTCCAGACGAAGCACAGAAGGTGTGCCATTGCCCAGGCGCAGCGGCGGGTAACCCTCCTGACCGAGGCAGTCCACCGGGCAACCCAGCTGGCGCAGCGCGTCGACGAGGTCGCCGATGGGCCGCTCGTGCATGCGCGGGATGCCGCTCAGCTCGAAACACCCGCCCTGCTCGGCGGCCAGCAGCGCAAGCGCCGCGGTAAGTGGCCGCATGGCGGTGCCGGCATTGCCCAGGAACAGTGCGGCCCCTTTCACCGGCAGCTGACCGCCCAGACCGTGCACGCGCAGCAGGTTGTCGGGGCGCTGTTCAATGCGGCAACCCAATTGGTCCAAGGCGGCCAGCATGACGCGCGTGTCGTCCGAATCGAGCAGGTCGGCAATGTCGGTGTGGCCGGCGCTCAGGGCCGAGAGCAGCAGCACACGGTTGGAGATGCTCTTGGATCCGGGCAGGCGGACGGTGCCGCCCGCGCTGGCCAGAGGCGGGATGTCGAGATGGGCAATGGCGTACATGCGCTGGAGGAGGTCAGCTCTGGGGCTTGTGGGCGCTCATGCGCCACCGCGAGCGGGTCTGGCTGGCTTTGTCGATCAGTGCTTCGAGCGCGTCTGGATTGCCTGCAGCGATGGCGGACTCGAACGCGTGCAGAGCGCGCTGGAACTGTCGGGACTGTGCGATCAATTCCTCGCGGTTGGACAGCAGGATGTCGCGCCAGACGCTGGGGTCGCTGGCGGCGATCCGCGTGAAGTCGCGGAAACCGGGGCCGGCCAGGGCGAGGAACTGTTTGCCGTGCTCATGACCCGCGATGGCGTTCATGAGTGCAAACGCAATCATGTGCGGCAGGTGGCTGACCGCAGCGTAGGCGGCATCGTGTGCCTCGGGCGACATGCGCTGCACATGACAGCCCAGAGCCGCCCAGAGCTGGGCCGCCTTCTCCAGTTGAACTGTCTGGGTGCGTTCGATGGGGGTGAGGATGACCTGGCGGCCCTGGTACAAGTCCGCGTCGGCGTTCTCGACGCCCGCCAGCTCCTTGCCTGCGATCGGGTGCGCCGGCACGAACACGCCCACCTGATCCTTGAGCACGCGCCGTGCCGCGTCGATGACTTCCCGTTTGGTCGAACCCACATCCATCACCAGCGTGTCCTTGGTCAGCAGGTGGCGGATTGCCTTGAAGGTGGCTTCGGTTGCTGACACCGGAACGGCGACCAGCACCAGATCGGCGCCCGAGACGGCGAGCAGGGCGGAAGGCGCCTCAATGTCGATGACACCCATCTGGCGGGCGCGTTCGGTGGTGGATGGCGACTTGCTGTACCCGACGACACGCTTGACCAGCCCGGCCTTCTTCATGGCCAGCGCAAACGATCCACCCATCAGGCCGCAGCCGATCAGGCCCAGTTGTTCAAATTTGAGAGGAGGGGCGTTCATGTCATTCGCTGACCGGGTAGGCACCCAGCACCTTGTAGAACGCACACAGGCCCTGCAGCTCCTTCAGGGCTGCTGCCACGTTGGGCAGCGAGGGGTGACCCGCGAGGTCGATGTAGAAGTAGTACTCCCACTGGCCGGACTTGGCCGGGCGGGACTCGAACCGCGTCATGGAGACACCGTTGTTCTTCAGCGGCACCAGCAGGTCGTGCACCGCACCCGGGCGGTTCGGCACCGACACCACGAGGCTGGTGCAGTCGCGCCCGGAGGCGGGCGGCGTGGCCAGGGTCTGCGGCAGACAGATCACCAGGAAGCGTGTGCGGTTGTAGGCCTCGTCCTGGATGGCGTGCGAGACGATGTGCAGGCCGAACTGCGCCGCGGCGCGCTCGCTTGCAATCGCCGCCCAGGCCGGGTTGGTGGCAGCGAGCCGCGCGCCTTCTGCGTTGCTTGAAACGGCGCGCCGTTCCGCCCTGGGCAGGTGCTGTGTGAGCCAGCCCTGGCACTGGGCCAGCGCCTGTGGGTGGGCCAGCACCACCTCGACCGCGTCCAGGTTGTTCACCTGGCGCAGCAGGTTGTGGCGCACCAGCAGGCTGACTTCGCCCACCACGTGCACGGGTGAGCGCAGGAACAGGTCCAGCGAGCGCGCCACCACACCTTCCGTGGAGTTCTCGACGCCGACCACACCGAACTGGGCTGTGCCTGCGGCGGTCGCGTGGAACACCTCGTCGAAGCTGCTGCAGTAGATCAGGTTGGCGGCGCTGCCGAAGAACTCGATCGCGGCCTGTTCGGTGAACGTGCCTTCGGGGCCGAGCACGGCTACGCGCTGCGGGGCTTCCAGCGCCAGACAGGCCGACATGATCTCGCGCCAGATGGACGCCACGTGCTGGTTCAGCAGCGGGCCCTGGTTGGCGTTCTGGATCTTGTCGATCACTTGGGCCACACGGTCAGGGCGGAAGAAGGGCGAGCCTTCGGCCCGTTTGATCTCACCCACCTGTTCGGCGACACGAGCACGCTGGTTCAGCAAGGACAGCAGTTGCTGGTCGATGCTGTCGATCTGCACGCGCAGACCAGCGAGCGCTTCGGACTGAACGGGTTGCTGGCTCATGCGCAGGTCTTCTCAAAATCGCGCATGTAGTCCACCAGTGCCTGCACGCCCGCCAGTGGCATGGCGTTGTAGATGCTGGCACGCATGCCTCCCACGGACTTGTGGCCTTTGAGTTGCAGCAGGCCGCGCTCTTTCGCCCCCGCGAGGAAGGCATCGTTGCGGCTCTCGTCGCGCAGAAAGAAGGGCACGTTCATGCGAGAACGGCAGTCTCTGGCCACCTTGTTCACGTAGAACTGGGAATGGTCAATGAAGTTGTAGAGCAGGTTGGCTTTGCCCAAGTTGCGCGCCTCCATGGCTGCGATACCGGTGAAATCACCTTCCTTCTGGCGCTTGAGCCACTGGAACACGAGCCCGGCCATGTAGATGCTGTAGGTGGGCGGGGTGTTGTACATGGACGCGTTGTCGGCCACGACACGGTAGTCGAATGCGCTCGGGCAGATCGACAGGGCCTGGCCCAGCAGGTCCTCGCGCACCACCACCAGCGTCACACCCGCCGGACCGAGGTTCTTCTGAGCTCCACCGAAGGCCAGGCCCACGCGCGCCCAGTCCACCGGACGGGACGCAACGTGCGACGAAAAGTCGATCACCAACGGAGCATTGCTGCCCAGGGCCTTGAGATCGGGCAGCTCGTGAAACTCCACACCGTGGATGGTCTCGTTGCTGCAGATGTGCACATACTGTGCACCGGGGCTGATCTTCCAGCCAGCCGGGGCGGGCAGGGTGGTATGACCGTCGGCTTCATTGCTTGCGACAACGTTCGCGGTCGCGTACTTGCGGGCCTCCTTGGCCGACTTCTGGCTCCAGCCGCCGGTCACGACGAAGTCAACGGTGCCTCCGCGAGACAGGTTCATCGGCACGATCGCGTTTTCCGCCAGTCCCCCGCCCTGCATGAACAGGATGCGGAAGTGGGCTGGAACGGCGAGCAGTTCGCGCAGGTCGGCCTCGGCCTGCGCCGCGATGGACATGAACTCCTTGCCGCGGTGGCTCATCTCCATCACGCCCATGCCGGAACCATTCCAGTTCAGCATCTCGGCAGCGGCTTGTTGCAACACTTCTTCTGGAATCGCGGCCGGACCGGCCGAAAAGTTGTAGGGGCGCTGGGTCATTCGGCGTCACCCGGCACGTCGTCGTTTCCTTCTGCTGCTTCGGGTGCGTTGGCATCGTTTTCCACGATGCGCTGCAGACCCGACAGCTCGGCCCCTTCGTCCAGCGCGATCAGCGTCACACCCTGTGTCGCGCGGCCCATCTCGCGGATCTCGCTCACCCGGGTGCGCACCAGCACGCCCTTGTCGGTGATCAGCATGATCTCGTCATCGCTGTGCACCAGCGTGGCGGCCACGACCTTGCCGTTGCGCTCACTTTGCTGGATGGCGATCATGCCCTTGGTGCCGCGGCCGTGGCGGGTGTATTCGCCGATCGGCGTGCGTTTGCCGTACCCGTTGACCGTGGCGGTCAGCACACTCTGCTGTTCGTCCTCGGCCACCAGCATGGCGATCACGCTCTGGCCGTCTTCGATCATCATGCCGCGCACGCCGCGCGCATTGCGACCCATCGGGCGCACATCGTTTTCGTCGAACCGCACGGCCTTGCCACCGTCGCTGAACAGCATCACATCATGCTGACCGTCGGTCAGCGCCGCACCAATCAGGAAGTCGCCTTCGTCCAGGTCGACAGCGATGATGCCGGCCTTGCGCGGGTTGCTGAACTCGGTCAGCGCCGTCTTCTTGACCGTGCCCATGCTGGTGGCCATGAACACGTAGTGGTCCTCGGGGAAGCTGCGGAACTCGCCGGTCAGCGGCAGCACCACGTTGATCTTCTCGCCTTCCTGCAGCGGGAACATGTTGACGATCGGTCGGCCGCGCGAGCCGCGCGAGCCGGCGGGCACTTCCCAGACCTTGAGCCAGTACAGGCGACCACGGTTCGAGAAGCACAGGATGTAGTCGTGCGTGTTGGCGATGAAGAGCTGGTCGATCCAGTCGTCTTCCTTGGTGGCGGTCGCCTGTTTGCCCCGGCCGCCGCGCTTCTGCGCGCGGTACTCGGACAGCGGCTGGCTCTTGATGTAGCCGCTGTGGGACAGCGTCACCACCATGTCGGTGGGCGTGATCAGGTCTTCTGTCGAGAGGTCCTGGGCGCTGTGCTCGATCTCGCTGCGGCGGGCGCCCAGCTTGGTCTGGCCGAACTCGTTCTTCACCGCCACCAGCTCTTCGCTGATGATGGTCGAGACGCGTTCGGGTTTGGCCAGGATGTCCAGCAGATCGTCGATCTCGGCCATCACATCCTTGTACTCGGCGACGATCTTGTCCTGCTCCAGCCCGGTCAGGCGCTGCAGGCGCATCTGCAGGATTTCCTGGGCCTGCGTTTCGCTCAGACGGTACAGGCCGTCGCCCTGCATGCCGAACTCACGTTCCAGGCCCTCGGGGCGGTAGTCGTCGGCGTTGACGGTGCCGCCGTCGGCCTTGGCGCGGGTGAGCATCTCGCGCACCAGCTGGCTGTCCCACGAGCGGGTCATCAGCTCGGCCTTGGCCACCGGTGGCGTGGGGCTCTCGCGGATGATCTTGATGAATTCGTCGATGTTGGCAAGAGCAACAGCCAGGCCTTCAAGCACGTGGCCGCGGTCGCGCGCCTTGCGCAGGTTGAAGACGGTGCGGCGGGTGACGACCTCGCGGCGGTGCTCCAGGAAGACGGTGATCAGGTCCTTGAGATTGCACAGCTTGGGCTGACCGTCGATCAGCGCCACCATGTTGATGCCGAAGGTGTCCTGCAGCTGCGTCTGCTTGTACAGGTTGTTGAGCACCACCTCGGGCACTTCGCCACGCTTGAGTTCGATCACCAGGCGCATGCCGGACTTGTCCGACTCGTCCTGGATGTGGCTGATGCCCTCAAGCTTTTTCTCGTGCACCAGCTCGGCAATGCGCTCCTGCAGCGTCTTCTTGTTGACCTGGTAAGGAATCTCGTCAACGATGATCGCCTGGCGCTGGCCCTTGTCGATGTCCTCAAAATGCACCTTGGCGCGCATCACCACGCGGCCTCGGCCGGTGCGGTAGCCGTCCTTGACGCCGTTGATGCCATAAATGATGCCGCCGGTGGGGAAGTCCGGTGCCGGGATGATCTCCATCAGCTCGTCTATGGAGCAGTCCGGGTTCTTCAGCGAATGCAGGCAGGCGTCCACCACCTCGTTGAGGTTGTGCGGCGGAATGTTGGTGGCCATGCCCACCGCGATGCCGGCCGAGCCGTTGACCAGCAGGTTGGGCAGGCGGGTCGGCAGCACCAGGGGCTCTTTTTCGGAGCCGTCGTAGTTCGGACCGAAATCCACCGTTTCCTTGTCGATGTCCGCGAGCATCTCGTGCGCGATCTTGGACATGCGGATTTCGGTGTAACGCATGGCGGCGGCGTTGTCGCCGTCGACCGAGCCGAAGTTGCCCTGGCCGTCCACCAGCATGTGGCGCAGGGAAAAGTCCTGCGCCATGCGCACGATGGTGTCGTACACCGCGCTGTCGCCGTGCGGGTGGTACTTACCGATCACGTCGCCGACGATACGGGCCGATTTCTTGTATGGGCGGTTCCAGTCGTTGTTGAGCTCATGCATGGCATACAGCACGCGGCGATGCACAGGCTTGAGCCCGTCCCGGGCATCCGGCAAGGCGCGCCCCACGATCACGCTCATCGCGTAGTCGAGATAGCTGCGGCGCATTTCCTCTTCAAGGCTGATCGGCAGGGTTTCTTTGGCGAACTGGGTCATGAGCTTTGAAGGGGTCCGTGACGGAGAGGGAAAGCCAACAATTTTAGTAGACGGGTCGGCCGCCGGTTCGGTCGGTGCCATGTTGTGTGTGGGCAACGTGCGGACGAGCGTTGTGGGCGACCTTGTCCCCGCGCCGACCTTGGTATTCCAGAGGCTTGTGGCACAATGATTTGAGCGTTACAGGTGGTGGTCACCTCGAGCGCGTTCAATCAGAAATCAGCCGTCTGCGGCTTACTCCAAGAGGAAAACCATGAAAAAACTGAACTCAGTGGCAATGCTGTTCGCAACCGCCGCCATGGCATCGGCTGCTTTCGCTGCTCCCTCGAGCGGTACTGCGACGAACGACAACTGGCGCAGCGGCCATGGCAACCTCCAGTGGAAGAACGGTGATGGCACCCTGTGCTGGCGCGATGCCAACTGGACGCCCGCCACTGCAGCCAAGGGCTGTGACGGCGCCATCGTGCCGGCACCCGCCCCGGCGCCTGCTCCGGCCCCCGCACCTGCTGCTGCCCCGGCTCCGGCGCCCGCACCGGCTCCCGCTCCCGCACCGGCACCTGCTGCCACCAAGGTGACCTACGCCGCCGACGCCTTCTTCGATTTCGACAAGGCTGTTCTGAAGCCTGAAGGCAAGGCCAAGCTGGACGATCTGGCCGACAAGGTCAAGGGCATCAACCTGGAAGTGGTGATCGCTGTTGGCCACACCGATGCCACCGGTACCGACGGATACAACCAGAAGCTGTCCGTGCGTCGCGCCGAAGCCGTCAAGACCTATCTGGTGAGCAAGGGCATCGAAAGCAACCGCGTCTACACCGAAGGCAAGGGCGAAGGCCAGCCGGTGGCAGACAACGGCACCAAGGAAGGCCGTGCCAAGAACCGCCGCGTGGAAGTCGAGGTGGTGGGCACCCGCACCAACAAGTAAGACTTGCCAGACTCGTCTCTTCTAAAGAGCCCCAGGCGTGCAAATGCCTGGGGCTTTTTGCTGGGTGCCCGATGCTGTGTCCTGGGCTTCGCCAGCATCCTGACGGCACCGTTGCATGCGGGTGAGGCACTTGTCCTCTCGCCAGAATGCCTCGACGTCGTTGTGCCCTCGGGCATTCAGCGCCCGGTCGTGGTGGCTGTGTTGTCGCCCAGGATGGTTTACAGCATGACCGAGTGGCCCCGAATGAGGGCTGCTGCGGAGGCAGAGGGTTTTGATACTGTCGCCTGGTGGGCGCCAGATCTGACGAATGATGAGGGTGTCCTGGCGGCACAAAGGGCCGGGTGGTCGGTCCGCGAGATGGCCGATGTGGTCCGGGTGCCCGACGCGTGTGCCGGATCGTTGGGGCATCCGAATCACTTTCCATACAGCAGGGTGCTGGACCGAGGTGGGATGCATGCCTGGCCGATCTGGGGTGTGATGCCGAATCAAGCCTGGGTGGATTCCTTGCGCTGGCGGTTGTGGTCGCTGCAGCAACCCAGGGAGGGGCGCAGACCATGACTCCGGCGGTCTTGCGACGAATGGTTCCGTGGACTCTGGCCTGCTGCATTGGCCTGGCTTGGTCCGCAGACGTCACCGGGTCTTCCTGCATTCCCGCGGTCAGCTACCTGCCCCTGGACGCCGCGGTCGTGGGGACTGACGCGAACGGCGTACCCGCCTTGGGCACCTATGAACGCATCAGCCCTGACGGGCGGTTTGTGTTGCGCTCGTACTCAGGCAAACGCCTCGGAGAGGTGTCGTTGATGGAACTGCCCTCCGAGCCGGACGATCGTATCCGAGCCTACCGGACACCCTTGAGCAACGAGGCCTTTCCGGTGCAGGGCAGCTGGCGATACTTGGTGGATGTGGATGGACGCCATTTCCGTCTGCGCGACGTGCTGCGGTCTGAGGCGGGTGCCAAACCGCTTTTCCAGGGGGGTATGCGGGGCTTCTACGCGGCTGCATCCGAACTGGATGCTCGCGATGCGCCAGATCCGTCCCTCGTCTGGATCAGGTCCATGAGTTGGCCGCAAGGCGACCGGTCCGGTCAGGGCACGGGGCCGTTGCAGGTCAGGACCATCGCGATCCTCGACGATGGCCGGGCGGCAGAGGTCGTGTCCGACACCGGCCCCCAGTTCATCTGTGGCTCTCGGCGGGCCGTCGACGGTGGGGTGTACACCTTGCCCATGATTTCTGTGGATGGGCGCGAGTTTTCAGCCATACCCATCAACCCACGGGTGGGTCAACCATCGATGCGTGTGTATGGGCTGTCGTCCGTGATTCCGGGTGCGGATCATGGTTGTGAGCCTCGGATGGACCTCAAGGCTTCGCCGGGGAAGGCCGTGTTCGCATTCCCCGGCCGCACCTCCGCGATGCTGGCCTACACCGACAACGCCAGCGTGTACTTCGTGGACCGGCGTTCCCCGCTGCAGGACCAGGTGTTTCGCATTGATGACGAGCGCACGCAGGTGCTGGCGAGCGCTTTTCCCGGATTCACCCGCGACGGCCGCATCGTGTTTGGTGCCACCTGGCAGGACTGCACGGCCGACCGTCGGTGTGACCGCCGGGCAGGCTACGTGGTGGCCGACCCGTATCAGAACGCCGACTACCGGCAACAGGTTCAACGCTTCGGGCTGTCGCCGGAGAAGCTCTGCATCACACACGCCGATGTCCAGAGGGAGCGCAGGCACTTCGCCTCCGAACTGGGGCTGGCGCCCTGAGCACATGGGACAATGAAAACATGAACAACGTCAATGCCGACCCGGCCGAACTGGCCAAATTCTCTGATCTGGCTCATCGCTGGTGGGACCCTGACAGCGAGTTCAAGCCTCTGCATCAGATCAACCCTTTGCGACTGGGCTGGATTGATGGCCAGGTTTCGCTGGCGGGCAAGCGCGTTCTGGACATCGGATGCGGCGGCGGCATCCTGTCCGACTCCATGGCGCGCAAGGGCGCGGACGTCACGGGCATTGATCTCTCAACCAAGGCGTTGAAGGTCGCGCAGTTGCATGCGCTGGAAGCCGGAACACAGAACGTGTCGTATCGCGAGATCAGTGCCGAGGCGCTGGCGCAGGAGCAGCCCGCCGGCTTCGATGTGGTGACCTGCATGGAGATGCTCGAGCATGTCCCGGACCCCTCTTCGGTGGTCCGCGCGTGTTCCGCGCTCGTGAAGCCCGGCGGCTGGGTCTTTTTTTCGACCATCAACCGCAACCCCAAATCGTTCCTGTTTGCAATTGTCGGCGCCGAGTATCTGTTGCGCATGCTCCCCAAGGGCACGCACGAATACGCCAAGATGATCCGTCCGAGCGAGCTGGCAGCGCATTGCCGCGCAGCGGGTTTGTCTCTTGAGCAAACCCGGGGCATGGAATACAACCCCTTGACCCAGCGCTACTGGCTCAGCAGCGACACCAGCGTGAACTACCTGGTGTCCAGCCGCAAGCCATGACGTCTTTTGCTGGCGTTCGCGCGGTGCTGTTCGATCTGGACGGCACCCTGATCGACAGTGCTCCCGATCTGGCGGGTGCTGCCAACGCCATGCGCATCAGCCGCCAACTGACGCCAATTCCCCTGGATCGTTACCGCGCGCATTCGGGCTCTGGTGCGCGCGGCATGTTGCGGGTGGCTTTCGATACCGGACCTGGCGATCACGGCTTTGAAGACCTCAAGCAGGAATTTTTCGATCACTACCAGAGCCGGTTGCTGCTGCAGACATGTCTGTTCGACGGTGTCGAGAGGCTGGTGGGCAGGCTGATGGAGCAGGGCCTCTTCTGGGGCGTGGTGACCAACAAGGGCGAGCGCTTCACCCGGCCGCTGACCCAGTCCATGCCGCTGTTTGCCAGGGCTGCCGCCGTCATCAGCGGCGACACCACGCCACAAACCAAGCCCCATCCCGAGCCACTGCTGGAAGCAGCCCGCCGCATCGGGGTTTCGCCCGCGGATTGCCTCTACGTGGGCGACGACATTCGCGACATCCAGGCCGGTCGCGCCGCGGGAATGCGCACGGTGGCTGCGATGTACGGCTACCTGGGGCCAGAGGCCGACGTGTCGACCTGGGGCGCGGACGAAATCATTGAGGTGCCCCTTGGGCTCTTGAAATGGCTGGGACTGCCTTAAACTACCGATTCCAAGGGGCTGCACTGGTTTCGACGTGGGTTCGGACACGCAGCAGGGCATGTCGAGGTTCTGTCACCTCGTAAAACAGCAGAAAAAAACTAACTGCAAACGACGAACGTTTCGCACTCGCCGCTTAATTGCCGGTGAGCTTTGCAACAGCAGGCCTATGGGCTGGGCAAGGGTCTGATCAGCGCAAGCTGTGAGGGTCCAGGCTGCAAAGTTATTTACATAGGCTGGTCGCGCGACGGGCAACTTGTCGCGCGGTGAGATCCAAGGTTGCTGGCGTCCTGGGCAGCGTGCCGCTGCGCGGCTCAGGGGGTGAGATCCAAAACAGACGGCTACACATGTAGAACTGCTCGAAGAAGGCTTGCGGACGGGGGTTCAAATCCCCCCAGCTCCACCATTCATCCAACCCCAGCCGTCACCGGCTGGGGTTTTTCATTGTTGTTTTGTCATGCTCGCGTTGCAGGACATCCTTTTCAGTCAGGGCTTCGGAACCCGTCGCGTCTGCTGCGGACTGGTCCAGCAGGGTTTCGTCGATCTGGGCGAGGCGCGGAACCCCTGCACGGACCCTGGAATCATGCTGGATGAGGACGGCCTGGTGTTCTGGGTGCAGGGTGTGCGCTGGACTTACCAGGAGTACGCCTACCTGATGCTGCACAAACCGGCTGGCTTCGAGTGCTCCCAGAAGCCTGGGGCTCATCCAGGTGTGTACACGCTGCTACCGGCCCCACTGCGCCAGCGGGGAGGTGGTGCCGCCGCCGGGGTGCAGGCGGTGGGTCGGCTGGATCAGGACACCACGGGCCTGCTGCTGCTGTCCGACGATGGCAAATTCATTCACCGGATGACGTCGCCCAAGCACCATGTGCCCAAGGTGTACCAGGTGCAGGTGAAACATCCGCTCGATGAGCGTCAGACAGTCCGCCTGATGGATGGCGTCGTGCTGGATGACGATCCGAAGCCAGTGCGTGCAGCGGCGTGCCGGGCTCTGGGGCCGAACCACCTGGAGTTGACGCTGACGGAGGGCAAGTACCACCAGGTCAAGCGCATGGTGGCCGCTGTCGGGAACAGGGTGGAGGGGCTTCACAGGTCCCGGATCGGGAGCATTGAACTGACCGATGAGCTGCCAGTCGGACATTGGCGGTGGCTGACGGCCGACGAAGTGGCTGACCTGAGCCGCAAACAATGAGCCCCTTGACGGGGCGACCCGGTCAGAGCAGGTCGCCTTTGCGGCTGTCGAGCGGCATCAGGAACGAATTGTCCTGCCATTGGGAGCCCAGATCACTGACGCGTGAATCACCTGTGGTGCTGCCGGGCCAGGTCGACAGGGGACTGAAGTCACTGTGACGGGTGCTGCGCTGGCGGTTCAGTGCAGAGCGCAGATTGGCCTGTGCAGCGATGATGGCCCGTTCTTCCTGCTCGTGCTCACGCATGCTCTGCGCGGTGGGGGTCTCGCCGAGAAACTCGCTGCGGACTTCGGAAACCGTGGGCAGGCTGGACGAACGAACCACCCAGTAGGGGAGTCCGCATTGCGTGAGAAGGGAGTGTTTGAGCTGGCGCGTGCTCCTCGGGATGCCCGCCCGTCCAGGCACGTCCAGACAGCCGACCACCCGCCCGTCGGACTTGCAGATGGTGAACGTGCAGTAGACGCCCCCAAGCAGCCGGTACCAGTCCATTCCTTGCTGCTTCTCCCGGGGCAGGGTGAAGCGGGTGACCGGCAGCTTGATCATCACGTGGTGATCGTAGAAGGCCCGGGACAGCCAGTGCCACACCTGCAGCTCTTCTGAGTTCGCGATCACCCGGGTATCCAGTGGCCACCGCTTGGGAATCCTGCGCTGGGCCCGGGCTTTGCGACTCTCCCAGAGGCGATACATCCAAGCGCCGGTCACCAGCAGAGCGGGTACCAGCACGGAAAGCAGCCAAGGGTTGTTCCAGGCGATCATGCAAGTTTCAGTGACGGAGTGTGACCAAATGTAGTTGGATGATCGCGCAAACGGGCAGTTTTGTCGCAATTTGACACGTCGTTTGCGTGATTTCCTTGGGGGATTGGAGCCACTCGCCGACCAAAGCCCACGGTCGTGAGCGCGCGTTTCATGCCGGTTTCCGAGCGGCCAACCGGGCATTTTGCCGGCGCTGGAGGTGTGTTGCCATCCCACAAACGGGGGATTCACGGGAGTTCGGACAGAAACTCCCCAATGGCAGCGAGCACCGCGTCGGGTTGGTCCCGATGCGGGCTGTGCCCGCAAGCTTCCAGCACCAGGGTGCGGGCTGCAGCGTTCTTGGGTTGTATGTCCCGTACCTGCTGGAGGGTGCCGTACTCGTCGCTGGCTCCTTGAATAGCCAGCACAGGCGCTTGGATGTTTTGGCATTCGTGGCGGATGTCGAAACCCCGGAATGCCGGTTCAAGCCAGATGTCGTTCCATTGCCAGAAGGCGTTGTCGACATTCTTGTGATGGCGCGCCAGGCGCGCTCGCAGGCCCCGTTCCCCAGGTTGCATGTACGCGGATCTGGCCTGCTCGATGGACCGGATCGAGACCTCCTCCACAAACACATGGGGTGCCATGACGACGCAGGCTGTCACCGGATGTCGGCTGGCGTACAGCAGCGCGATGGTGGCCCCGTCGGAGTGGCCCACCAGAACGGGAGCGTCGATGCCCAGTGTCTCCAACAAGGCCGGCAGCACATCCAGGGCATCTCGGTGCATGTAGTCGGGTTCGTGCCGCCCGGTGTGCCAGAACTCCCCGACCTGAGGCGCTCCGCGTACGTCCGGCACGGGGTCTGAGTGTCCGTAACCTCTTCGGGAATACACCCAGCCGGCCCGTCCGGTGGCATTGCACAGTTCCTTCGTCCAGTCGCGGCCTCGTTGGGTCCACATGGACACGCTGCCCAGCCCCTCGTGCAGGAACACCAACGGCGAGCGGCCGGTCGGGCCTGGGATGTGTCGAACTTCCAGGCGGGTGCCGTGGATGATGACGCTGTCCATCGTGTCTCCGCTTCGCGTGCCGCCTGGCTGGCGGGAAAACCGGTATTCTCGTTGCATGACTCAGCTGTTTGATGCGTTCTGGCGGGCGGTGGTGTACTGCATGCACCCGCGGGTGATCGGTTTGTCGTTCCTGCCCCTGGTGCTGATGGTCGCACTGTCTTTTGGGCTGGGCTATTTCTTCTGGGACACGTCTGTCGATGCCGTCACGCAGTGGCTGCAGACCTATGAACTGGTTCAGGGCTTTCTGGGCTGGCTGGATCGCGTCGGCCTAGGCTCCATGCGGACGGTGTTTGCACCGCTGGTGGTCCTGGTTCTGGCGACGCCGGTGATCGTGTTGCTGTGCCTGCTGCTGGTCGCCGTGTTCATGACTCCGTCCATGGTTGAACTGGTTGCGCAAAGGCGCTTTCCTTTGCTCGAACGCAGGCGTGGTGGCTCTTTCGTTCTCGGTCTGTTGTGGTCGCTGGGGTCCACGTTCGTGGCCCTGGTGGTACTGGTTCTTTCCATGCCCCTGTGGCTGGTTCCTCCGCTGGTGCTCATCCTTCCGCCGCTGATCTGGGGCTGGCTGACCTACCGCGTGTTTGCCTATGACGCACTGGCGCAGCATGCCAGCAGTGCCGAGCGCAAGACCATCCTGCGTGAACACCGTGGCAGCCTTCTGGTCATGGGCATCCTCAGCGGGTATCTGGGCGCGGCACCCAGCCTGCTCTGGGCATCGGGTGCCATGTTCGTGGCGCTGGCGCCCTTGCTGGTGCCGGTGGCCATCTGGATCTACACCCTGGTATTTGCGTTTGCGTCTCTGTGGTTCGCACATTTCACGCTGGCGGCGCTGCAGCGGATGCGCGCGGCGCAGGTGGTGGAGGTCCTGGATCCTGAGCCAGGAGGCCAACCAGCCATGCCGCTGGAGACCCTGCAGCCCACCACCGCTCTTCCGCCGCCTGGCGCCTGACCTCCATGAACACCAGCAAAGAGAACCCACCGGCGTTTGGTCTGATCATCATTGGCGATGAGATCCTGTCGGGCAAACGCGCCGACAAGCACTTGCCGAAGGTGGTCGAACTGCTGGCGGGAAGAGGCCTTTCGCTGGCGTGGGCTAGGTTCATCGGTGATGACCGCGAGCGCATCACCGACGCACTGCGGGAGGCGTTCGCCAGCGGTGATGTCGTGTTCAGCTGTGGTGGCATCGGGGCCACGCCCGACGACCACACGCGCCAGTGCGCGGCTGCGGCACTGCAGGTGGACCTGGCGCTCCACCCCGAGGCCCGCGACCTCATTGAGCAGCGTATGAGGGACGTGGCCGCCGAGAAGGGGGAGGTTCACGACCCCGAGAGGCCCGACAACATGCAACGGCTGAACATGGGGGTGTTCCCGGTCGGCGCGCGGATCATTCCCAACCCGTACAACAAGATTCCCGGGTTCAGCTGCGATGGGCCTGGTGGTGGTTCCGTGCATTTTGTCCCGGGGTTTCCCGTGATGGCCTGGCCGATGATCGAAGCGCTGCTGGATGGGGTGTACCGCCATCTGCACCGGCAAGACGCGTGGCAGGAGCGCTCGGTGGTGGTCATGGGGGCCATGGAGGCCACCTTGACCCCTCTCATGGAGACCATCGAGCGCGAGCACCCGGTGAAGGTGTTCAGCCTGCCCAGTGTGGACCACCCGGACTACGGGCGGCACATCGAGCTGGGCGTCAAGGGCGCCCCAGATGCCGTGACCCCGGCGTTTGCGTCGCTGCTTGACGGGCTTGAGCGGTTTGGTGCGAAATTGGGACCCGAATTGGTGCGATAGATGTTTGCACCAATTGTGTGCAAATTGTTGGAATGCACCAAAAAAAGGCGTTGCAGGTAGGGTGTGCAGCGATCACGCCCGGTGCCCGGGTTTTGCAGACCGCCGGTGCAGTGTGCTGCGCCATAATCTGCGCCGCCTTGGGGCCTGGCGCATCGTTGATTGAGCCCGACGGCACAACTTTGGCACAGAAACTGCTTCATGCCCTTGTCTAATTCAGTTTTCCACTCACACAGCAACAGGAGTATTTGATGGCCAAGACCGTCGCAGACGTGATGCAAATGGTGAAGGACAACGAAGTCAAGTTCGTTGATTTCCGCTTCACCGACACCCGTGGTGCGCAGCAGCACACCACCGTGCCAGTGTCTCACTTCGATGAAGACAAGTTCGTTTCCGGCCATGCATTCGATGGCTCGTCCATCGCAGGCTGGAAGGGCATCGAAGCTTCCGACATGCAACTGATCCCCGATCCGAACACGGCCAACATCGACCCGTTTTACGAAGAGACGACGCTGATCCTCACCTGCGACGTCATCGAGCCTGCCGACGGCAAGGCCTACGACCGCGATCCCCGCTCCATCGCCAAGCGCGCCGAGGCTTACCTCAAGTCCTCGGGCCTGGGCGACACCGCCTTCTTCGGACCGGAACCCGAATTTTTCCTGTTCGACGGCGTGCGCTGGAGCACGGCCCCGGGCCACACCTTCTACGAAATCGAAGAGTACGAAGCCCCCTGGAACAAGGGTGCCAAGCTCGAAGGCGGCAACCGTGGCCACCGTCCGACGGTCAAGGGCGGTTACTTCCCCGTGCCCCCGGTCGACAGCACGCAGGACATGCGCGCCGAGATGGCACTGATCCTCGAATCGCTGGGCATCCCGGTCGAGGTGTTCCACCACGAAGTGGCGGGCGCGGGCCAGAACGAGATCGGCACCAAGTTCAGCACGCTGGTGCAGCGCGCCGACTGGACAGTCCTGCAGAAGTATGTTGTGCACAACGTGGCCAATGCCTACGGCAAGACGGCCACCTTCATGCCCAAGCCCTACGCCGGTGACAACGGTTCCGGCATGCACGTGCACCAGTCGGTCTGGAAGGACGGCAAGAACCTGTTCGCTGGCGACGGTTACGCCGGCCTGAGCGAGTTCGCGCTGTATTACATCGGCGGCATCATCAAGCACGCCCGCGCCCTGAACGCCATCACCAACCCCGGTACGAACTCGTACAAGCGGCTGGTGCCGCACTTCGAAGCCCCGGTGAAGCTGGCCTACTCGGCCAAGAACCGTTCGGCCTCCATCCGCATCCCGTACGTCGCCAACCCGAAGGGCCGCCGCGTGGAAGCCCGCTTCCCCGATCCCCTGATGAACCCCTACCTGGGCTTTGCCGCCCTGCTGATGGCGGGTCTGGATGGCGTGGAAAACAAGATCCACCCGGGCGAGGCAGCGACCAAGGACCTTTACCACCTGCCGCCGGAAGAGGACAAGCTGGTCCCGACCGTGTGCCACAGCCTGGACATGGCGCTGGACTACCTGGACAA